>Ga0256843_1000526_pt1 | contig 32732 bp, 28 predicted proteins | sample AlvinellametaG_FD_191572 | JGI IMG/M metagenome (GOLD analysis project Ga0256843, IMG submission 191572) | Pompeii worm associated microbial communities from hydrothermal vent at the East Pacific Rise, Pacific Ocean - Alvinella | ecosystem: Host-associated > Annelida > Integument > Unclassified ...
CTATCATACTCTCATTTCCTTTTAATCCCCCTTGATGGATATAAATAACCTTTTTTCCTAAAATATCTAAATTGTTCATAACTACTTGCCACCCTATTGGGTCATACAATAAATCAAATTCAATTCCAGCTTCTTTTAATTCAAGCCAAATTTGATAATTTTCTTTATAAAGTTTTCCAAAATGAAATTTTTTGTGCTTTGGGATTATTATAGGATGATTTTCTTTTTCAAGTTCATTCCATTGCTTAATAAGATATTCATCATCTCCTACACAACTACAAGTATACACTTTTCCTTTGAAATGTTTTTGAAGATATAAAGCAGTTACACCTGTTCCACTTGGTAAAAATATATTATAATCTTCATACTCTTTTAATTCTTCTGCTAAAAGTTTAATACCATATTCAGCTTCTTTTACTGCCCCACCCTCTTTTATAAAAAGTTCATTTTTTTTAAATTCCAACTCATTGTTTTTGAGTTTTTCTACTATTTGTGGGTTTTCTATGATTTTAGCATTATTTAGAAGTGCATATTTGTAGTTTCCGGTTGGGTTTGCTTTTAGGTATTGTGGCAAATGATTAACATAATATTCTAACTCTATATTAAAAAGTTTAGCTAATACACTCATTGAATACATCGCATTTGATTGATTGCTTCCGTAAGAAATGATTTTTGTTATGTGTAGATTTTGTTTTAGATATTTGAAGTAATAATAAAATTTTCTTGCTTTATTTCCTGAAAAATCAGGATGAAGTAAATCATCTCTTTTGATTAAAAACGATTTACCTCTAAATATAAATTCAGAAATAGGAGAATTTGTCAATTATAGAGCTTTTAAATCTTTGTAAGCTTCTAAAACTCTATCTTTCATAGATTTCTCACCCTCTCTTAGCCATTTTCTTGGGTCATAATATTTTTTATTTGGTTTATCTTCCCCTTCTGGATTTCCGATTTGAGATTGTAGGTAATCATGATATTTTTCGATATATCCTTTTACTCCAGCCCAAAATGCCCATTGAGTATCAGTATCTATATTCATTTTAACTACACCATAATCAACTGCTTCGTGGATTTTTTCTATCTCACTTCCACTTCCTCCATGGAATACAAATTGAACTGGTTTGTCATCAGCTAAATTAAACTCTTTTTTAATATATTCTTGAGAATTTTTAAGAATTTCTGGTGAAAGTTTTACATGCCCTGGCTTATATACACCATGTACATTACCAAAACTTGCTGCTACTGTAAAAAGTGGAGATACTTCACTTAGTTCTTTATATGCATATGCTACATCTTCTGGTTGAGTATAAAGTTTTGAATTATCAATTCCTGTATTATCTACACCATCTTCTTCTCCACCTGTTACACCAAGTTCGATTTCAATCATCATATCTAATTTAGACATTCTTTTTAGGTATTCTTTTGAGATAGCCACATTTTCTTCTAAGCTCTCTTCACTTAAATCTAACATATGAGATGTAAAAAGAGGTCTTCCATATCTTTCAAAATGTTTCTCACCTGCTTCTAAAAGTCCATCAATCCAAGGAAGTAATTTTTTAGCTGCATGGTCTGTATGTAAAATAACACTAACACCATATGCTTCAGCTACAGTATGAATATGTTTAGCACCACTAATAGCACCAATTATACTTGCTTTATAGTTTTCATTTCCAAGCCCTTTTCCAGCAAAAAACTCAGCTCCTCCATTACTGAATTGGATAATAATAGGAAGATTCGCTTCTTTTGCTGCTTCTAAAACAGCATTTGCACTATCAGTTCCTACTACATTTACAGCTGGAAGTGCAAAACCTTTTTGCTTAGCATATTCATATACTTCTCTAGCTTCACTTCCTGTTAATACACCTTTTCTAAATTCCATAAAAACTCCTTATTTATATTGAATATTTGCTTGTTGTTTTATCTTATTTACATATTCTTGTAATTTTTTAAGTTTTAATTGTTGTTTGATTTTATCTTTTACTTTATTAAATGGAACATATCCACCCTCTTTTTTATCTTCTACATAAATAATATGCCACCCGAATCTTGTTTTTACAGGTTGTAAACTAAATGTACCTTTTTTTAAAGAAAATGCTACATTACTAAATGCTGGAATCATTTTACCTTTCGAAAACCATCCAAGTTCTCCACCATTTTTACCACTTGGACCAATAGAATATTTTTTTGCAAGTTCTGCAAATTTTTTATCTAATTCATTTTGAGGAACTTTTTTTAACTCATTTATAATTTTCTCTGCTTCAGCTTTTGTTTTTACTAAAATATGTCTTGCTTTTACTTCGGGTTGTTGTTTAAACATAATTTCTTTATTTTTATCATAAAAAGCTTTAGCTTCAGTATCAGTTATTTTAATATTATTTAATTTATTTTTTAAAAATACTTTTAAAGCTAGTTGTTTTTTTAAAACTTCTAATTCTTTTTGATATTCTTTTGTTTTTTCTATTCCAGAATTTTCTGCTTTTTGGATAAGTAATGCATCTGTAATTACTTTATCTAATACTTGTTTTTTATATTGTACTGGTAATTGTTCATAAGTAACTTTTTGTGGTGCTAAAAGAGCATTGATTTGTGTTTTTGTAATTTTTTCTCCATTTACTACCGCTAATACATCTCCTGCAAATAAACTACTTGCTACAAATAAACTTCCTAAAATAATTTTTTTCATATCTTTCCTTATTTATAAATTTTAATAGTATTATATCAAAAATAAAATGACGATTAGATTAAACTTTAATATCCTTTTATAGTTTCTTTTCTTTCTAATTCTTGCGAAATTAGATTTGTCATTTCTTGTATTTTCGGGTCTAATTGATACTTATGAATAAAACTCAAAATTCTTTTAACCACAATAATAGTTCCTTTACTTCTTTTTATATCCATAAGTTCACTATCTATCCTATCAAGTAATGCTAATACAAATTTAGAATTTTTTATCTCTTTTCTTATCAAAGTCTCTATCTCAGGGTACTTAAGTTCATTAATATAAGCATACTCTTTTTTTATTTTTTCTTTTTCTACTAATTCAAAATCTATTATTTTATTTTCCACTAACGAATAATGAACAAAACTTTTTTCACTCATTGATGGTTTTAAATAAAATCTATCAAAAATATTTATTGCTTTTTTAAATTCTTCTTCTGAAAACTTATTTATCTCAAAAAATATCACAAAAAACTTTAATTCTTCATATTTATTCTTAAAAAAAGGGATAAATTTTGTATTTTCAAATTCTTTAAGTTGAGATTTTTCTATTATACCTATAATTTTATTTAATTCTACATATATAAAAGGAGTAAATTTTGTTTCAATAAAACTACTTGCAAAATCTATCTCATTAGAATCTTTTAATTTTAAAATAAATAATAGATGTTTATCAAAATCTATATTCTCCATCAATTCAAAAAATTTCTCTTTATTTAAATACCCATTTTGATTATATAAAGTATCTATTTTTTCTATTACTACATTACTTATAATACTATTTATATATTTAAATGCTTTATCTTTCATATCTTTATTAACATTATTCATAAATGATTGACATAGTTTTTTTAAATTAAGAGCTATTTTTTGAAGTTTGTAAGATCTATTTTCAATTTCATTTATTTTATCTTCAAGTTTTTTAATATGATTTAATAAATACCTATTATCCATTTTATTCCTTAAAATTTTGATATTTTTTTATTATTATACCAAATAAATTTTGATTAAATTTTAGCTTTTTCTTCTTGTTCTAAATTTTTATCCATATATTTTGATAATTTTTGATTTTCTATTTTATAATAAATAAAACTAAATAAAATTACCGAAAAAACAACTAAACTACTACTAAATAAATTTTGTGGATTATGAATTAAATTGTATCCAATCAAAATAATACTTGCTACTAAAGTCAAAATAAATCCTAAAAAAGCAATTATTCTACTAGCTTTTGTTTGATCTGCTAATTTATAATTTGCTAAATTAACTAAACTAAACACTATTAAAAAGCCCATACTTCCAGCTATAGATATATTTTGAATATTAAAACTTATTGCAAAAATAATTCCTAACAACCCCAAAATAATCATACCTTCATATCCATTTTTTACTTTTTCTTCAAAACTTTTTGGAATTTCTCCAAGTTTTGCTACTAAATATCCAACTCTCCCAGCACCATAAATTGTAGCATTTATAGCACTTGCAGTTGAAAGCATAGCAGCTATTGATATAACAATAAATCCTGTATAACCAAAAAATGGCTCAGCTGCTATAGCTAATACATAATCACTAGCTTTTTTTGCTTCTTCAAAACTAACATTTCCTATCGTAACTATAGCAATAAAAACATACAAAACAATTACAAAAATTACACTACTATAATAAGCTAATGGTAAAACTTTTTTTGGATTTTTTATATCTCTTGCTGTATTTGCAATCAATTCAAATCCTTCATAAGCTAAAAATATAATAAGACCACCTGTAGATATTGATAAAAAATCACTCCAATACTTCATATCTAAATTTGTAGAATCGAAAGTAAACATTCCAATAGATATAAATAATATTAAAATAGCTAATTTTAAAAACACCATTATATCTTCAGCCTTTCCACTTAGAAAAGCTCCTAATAAATTAACAAATGTAAAAATTATAATAACACTTGCTGAGAGTAGTTTATGTAGCCATTCTATATCTTTCCCCAAAAATAGAATACTTCCATAACTCCCAAAAGCATACGCATACAAACTTAACATAATAACATAACTCATTAAAAGTAAATTGTTTACTAAAGTTGAAAAAAGATTATTGCCAAAAGCTTGAACTATAAATTCTATAGTTCCTCCTTCACTTGGATATCTAAGTGAAAGCTTAACATATGAATAAGCAGTTATTAAAGCTAAAAAACCAGCTATTATAAAAGCTATAGGAGCTGCCCCTTTTGCTAAATCAATAGTAAGTCCTAGGACTGCAAAAATCCCTCCACCTACCATACCACCTACTCCTATACTAAAAGCTTCTACAAAACCTATTTTTTTCATCTTATCCCCATATCAAATTATACATTAGTTTAAAACTAATCAAATACAGTAAAATTGCTATAATTTTTTTAATCTGTTTACTATCAAGTTTAAAATGCATAATTCTATTACCAATAAATCCACCTAATAATGCTGCTATAGCTGTGATTAGAAGTAAAATCCAATCAATTTGTATCGTATTTGCATACATCAAAAATGCACTAAAAGTTGAAAATGGAATAATAAAACTAACAGCTATAGCCATTTTTTTTGCATCATATCCAAGCATAATAAGAAGTGGTAAAATAAGGCTTCCACCACCTACTCCCACCATTCCACTAAATATTCCTACATTTGCACCTATTAAATATAAAATCCATTTTTTTGTATAGGCTGTTTTTGCTTCTTTTTTACCAAAAAGCATCATACTAGCACTAAAAAACAAAAATCCGGCTAACATCCATTTCATAATCTTTTCATCTACATAAGTAGATAAATAAGCTCCAATTGGAGCAAAAATCATCAAACTAATTGCTAAAGGCAATGTAAATTTAACATCTAATACTTTTCTTTTTAAATTCATAATACTTGCAATAATCGTCGTAGATGTATTTACAAAAAGTCCTATTGCTTTTGAAAGTCCAAAAGGAAGCCCCATCATATTAAGAAGAGGTACTAAAGCTGTAGCACTTCCTACTCCTCCTAATGCAAAAAGTGTAGATAAAACCAATGTTAATGTAAAATACTCTAAATATAACATTTTTATTTTTTACCTTTACATTTTAATAATTCAATATTTTTAATTTTTTCAAGCCTACTTATAAGCTCATCTATCTCTTGGACTTGATTCAAAATCTCCTCTTTTTTTTGTTTTAATGTTTTGATTTGTTTATCAATAGTTTCAATAGGAATCTCACAATTTTTAGCTAATTCTTCCTCTTTTTGTAAAGTCCATTCTGAAATCTTTTTTAATAACTCTTTTAACATTTTATCTCCTTATTTTTTTGTTATTATACTACCTAATTTACTAAATAGTAAGTTAATTTTTAAAATCTTTTGGTAATTCTTTAATATAAATATCTTGCTGTGGAAATGGTATTGTAATATTTGCTTGATTTAAAGCATTATAAATCATTTTTAAAAAAGAACTTCTAGTTCTTCTTGGTCTTCTTGCATATTCCCCTTTTACCCATACAAAAAGTTCAAAATTTAAACTACTATCAGCCATTTGCATAAATACTACATACGGTGTTACATCTAAATTTAAATATGTTGTTTTTATATAAGGTAAATCTGAATTTTTTAAAGCTGATAAAATAACATTTTCTACCTCATCTATATTAGTTCCATATGCTACACCAAATGGTACACGAAATCTTACAATATCATCTCCTAATGTCCAATTAATTACATTATTTTGAATAAAAGATTGGTTTGGAATAATTAAATTTATATTATCATTTGTTCTAATAATCGTACTTCTCATAGAAATATCTATCACTTCTCCCCTAGTATTACTATCAATCTCTACATAATCTCCAACTTTTATACTTCTTTCAAACATCAAAATAATTCCACTTACAAAATTACTTACTACATTTTGGAGTCCAAAACCAATACCTACAGATAATGCTCCTGCAATTATTGCTAACGAACTCAAATCAAGTCCTACAACTTTTAAAGCAGAAAGAAAAGAAAAAGTTAAAATTGTATAATATCCCATATTTGCAAGAAGTGTAGCTGTTGAATATGATATATTTTTTTTATGGCGAAGGTTGTATATAAAGTTTTTATAATAATTACCTATTAGCCATCCAATAACTAAAACTAGTACAAAAATAGCAAAGTTTAAAGGAGTAATACTTCTACCTCCTACTTCAAAAAGTGGATAATTTATAATGTTTACAATCTTTTGCCAAGTAAGTTCTACCTCTTTTTTTGCACCATAAATAAGCATTTTAGTACCAAATATATATTTTTCAAAATCTATTACAATTTGATTTATAGCAATATTAAAATTCTTATTTATTTTTTTTGAAAATTCATCTATTTTATCATCTATATTTAAAGCATTTTTATCATTATTTTTTAGATTAGATAACCAAATAATAACTTGATTATCTAATAATCTATGATAAATTTCTTTTTGTTTATTTATATTTATTTGAATATATTTTTTTACTTTTTGGATATTTTGTTCATTATTTAAAAGTTGCCATTTTTGTAAATCTATATTTAACTTTTCATATTCTTTTTGTTTTTTTAATAATAAAACTTTCAAATCATTTACATTAAAAGGAATAAAATCTATATTTTTAATCTGTTTAAATAATTCAACTTCTAAATTAGAAAAATTATTTTTCAAATACTTAAATCTCTTCTGATAAATAGATATTAATTTTTTATAGTAAATAATCTGTATTTTAGAAGTTTTTGTCTCTCCTGTTAACACATCTAATTTATCTTGAGTTGATGATATTTTTTTTGGCAATTGATTATATTCATCTGCTAAATCTACTAATTTATAAAATTCATTTAGATATTGATTTTGTGTTTTTAGATTTTGTTTGATTGTTGGTTTTACAAACTTAAGTTCATTAATTTTTTTTACTAATGTTACATCAAAAGCATAATCGGGAGAATCTTTTGAAACAGTTTTTAAAATATCTTCAGCTTCATTTGCATATAATAATAATGTAAAAAATAATATTAAAACTCTCAATTTAACCTCCCATCCAAAGAGCTTTTATACCACCTACTAAAAATAAAAAAGCAATAGCACCTATTACAAGCCCCATAATTCTTGTTACAATTTTAAGTCCATTTACCCCTAAAAATTTTGAAATACTACTTGCATTACTAAGGACTATATAAGTAACAACTGAAGATAAAAATATTGCTCCAAATAGTTCTATTTTTTGAAATAATGTAGTAGCCTTTTCAGCTAATACAATAATAGTCGTAATAAGTCCTGGCCCAAATAAGATTGGAATAGCTAAAGGAATAACTGCTACATCCTCTTTTTCTTGAGCTGCTTCGTGTTCTTCATCTGTAGCATTTGTAGCGACTATTGATTTTCCTTGTATCATATTTATACCTATAATAAGCAATACAACTCCACCTATAGCCTTAATAGAAGGGATATTTATCCCAAAAATTTTTAAAATATATCCTCCAGCTATCATCGTAACTACACTTGCTATAAAAACAGTAAATGAGGTTACTCGACTTACCCTTTTTACTTCAGAAAATTTAACTAAACTTACCATTATTGCAGCAGCTGCTATAGGATTTAAAATAGTCAAAAGTGAAATAGTGTAAAATAAAATATCTTTCATAATATATGCCCTTTTTTGTAATTATACTACTTTTTGATATAATTTCTTATATTTTATAAGGAGAGATAATGCATATTTACAATTCTCACACAAAACAAAAAGAAAAATTTATCCCAATTAAAAATAATGATATAAAAATCTATGTATGTGGACCTACTGTATATGATGATGCACACCTTGGACATGCAAGAAGTAGTATTAGTTTTGATTTATTAAGACGTACACTTGAAGCAAATAAATACAATGTAACTTTTGTAAAAAATTTTACTGATATTGATGATAAAATCATAAACAAAATGAATGCTACAGGTAAAAGCTTAAAAGAGATTACAGAACATTATATTGAAAGTTATTTAAATGATATGAATGCTTTAGGTGTAAAAAGAGCTGATATAGAACCAAAAGCAACTGAAAGTTTAGATGCTATTTTTGAGCTTATCTCTACACTAAAAGAAAAAGGTTATACTTACGAAATAGATGGAGATATCTATTTTGACACAAGCAAAGATGAAAATTATTGCTCTCTTAGTCATAAATGTCAAGAAGATACTGAAAGTAGAGTCTCTACTGAAGGTAAAAAAAATCCAGCCGATTTTGCTTTATGGAAAGCTTGTAAGGGTGATGAAGATGTATGTTTTGATAGCCCTTTTGGAAAAGGAAGACCAGGTTGGCATATCGAATGTAGCGCTATGATAAAAAAACATATCGCTTATGATGGAGAATACGAGATTGATATTCATGGTGGTGGAGCTGATTTGTTTTTTCCTCATCACGAAAATGAAGAAGCTCAAAGTAGCTGTGCTTATGGAGGACATTTAGCTAAATATTGGATGCATAATGGATTTGTAAATATCAATGGTGAAAAAATGAGCAAATCTTTAGGAAATAGCTTTTTTGTAAAAGATGCTTTAAAAGTATATGATGGAGAGATTTTGAGATTTTATCTTATGAGTACTCATTATAGAGCAGGACTTAATTTTAGCGAAGAAGATTTAATAGCAAGCAAAAAAAGACTTGATAAACTTTATAGACTTAAAAAAAGAATTTATGGAGTAAACAAAAAAAATAGTGATAAAGAGTTTGAAAAAAAACTACTTGAAGCTATGAATGATGATTTAAATATCTCAAAAGCTTTAGCAGTAGTTGATGAATTTATATCAGTTTCAAACGAAGAATTAGATAAAAATCCAAAAGATAAAGCCTTAAAACAAAAAATAAACTCAAATATAGAATTTATAAACAATCTTTTAGGTGTTGGTTATAAAGATGCTTATGAGTATTTTCAACTTGGAATTGATGAAGAAACTAAACAAAAAATAAATGAATTGATTGAAAAAAGAAATCAAGCTAAAAAAGAGAAAAATTTTGAATTAGCTGATAAAATAAGAGAAGAATTAAAAGAGATGAATATTTCTATACAAGATACTCCAAATGGAACTATTTGGGAAAAGGTATAAAATGAATAACCCAGTACCAGAATTTTATGCTTATATACTTATATATTACTTATAATAGTAAGTGTAGGATTATTTTTTATAGCAAGTGATTTTAATATAAAACATAAAGATATCTAAAGGAAAAAATATGGCTTATGTATTTAAAAAAGGGAAAGTTATAAGAAAAGAGATGCCTTTAATTTCTCAAAAAGATTTAGAAAAAATTGAAAATTTACCTAAAAATACTTATTTAGATAAATTAGGCAAAAAAATTAAAAAACCAAAGATAGTAATGAAATGATAGAAATAGTAAATAAATCAAATTTTAATTTATATCAAAATATATTTAGAGACTTTAAATACAAAGAATTTAGAGAAAAAGAGTTAATTGATAAAACTATTTTAGACATTAAAAAAAACAGAAGTATTGCTTATTTATTAAATATTGATAAAAAATATTTAGGATTTATAGCAATATCTGCTTCAAGATTAAAAACAGATATTGATGGTATTCCAGCTATTGAGATTGATTATCTATTTATAGATAAAGAATATAGAAAACAAGAACTTAAAAAATTAGATAATTTAAAAGCAAGTATCTATCTATTAAATTTAATAGTAAATACCATAGCAAAAGAATTACAAAAAAAACTTGGATTAAAAGTAGTAATTTTATATCCAAATAAACAAAACTTAAACTTAATAAATTTTTATCAAAAAATTGGATTTCACAAACAAAAAATAATCCTTTGGGATGGAAAAAAAAGAAAAATAGAATATTGGATGATAAAACCAGTATAAAAGGATTTTAAATGTATGAAAAAATTAAACCATTATTATTTAAATTAGACCCTGAGAGTGCTCACCATTTAGCTGAAATTGCTTTATCTACTGCAAGAAGATGTCCGTTATTTTTTAATTGGATGACAGAGAGATATTTTGTAGATAATGAAATGCTTAATCAAAAAATATGGGGACTTGAGTTTTTAAACCCTGTAGGAAGTGCAGGAGGATTTGATAAAAACGCAAAAATGATTCAAGCACTCCCTTCACTTGGATTTGCTTGGGGTGAGCTTGGAGCTGTTACTCCAAAACCACAAGCTGGTAATGAAAAGCCTAGAGTATGGAGACATATAGAAGAAAAATCACTTCAAAATGCTTTTGGTTTTAATAATGATGGAGTTGAGCTAATAGCTGATAGACTTGAAAAAATATACCCTTTTGTTTTGCCTTTATGTATGAATATAGGAAAAAATAAAACAACACCTGATGAAAAAGCAGTTGAAGATTACAAAATTTTAGTATCAAAACTAAAAGATAAAGTTGATTTTTTTACAGTAAATGTATCTTCACCAAATACACCAAATTTAAGAAAGCTTTTAAATGAAGAGTTTATTTCAACTTTATTTAAAGAATTAAAAGCAATCACATCTAAACCTATCTTAATAAAATTAAGCCCTGATATGGAGATAGACTTAGCTATAAATGTAGCAAAAGTAGCTACAGAAAATGGAGCTGATGGAATAATAGCTACTAATACTACAGTTGATTATTCTTTAGTTAAAAACCCACAAAATAGAGGTGGACTTAGTGGTGAAGTATTAAAAGAAAAATCATATATAATGTTTGTACATTTAGCAAAAGAGTTTTTTGGTAAGACTACTTTAATTAGTGTAGGTGGAATCGATAGTGCCGAAGAAGCTTATCGTAGAATAAAAGCAGGAGCAAGCTTAATCCAAGTATTTACAGCTTTTATATACCAAGGACCAGAACTTATCAAAAAAATAAATGAAGGTATAGTTGAACTTCTAAAAAAAGATGGATATTCTCATATATCTGAAGTAATTGGAGCTGATTTAGATAAAATTGATTTAAGTGCACTTGAAGCAGAAATAATAGATGATACTAAAAAAGAATTAGTAACTATTCCTAAAAAACCTTCAAAACTTGAAATTAAAATTTATAGAAGAAAAGAGTTTAAAAAGAGATTATATAAAAAACACTAATTTTTTAGTGTTTTTGTAATATAATCAAACTTACTTGTCCGAAATTAAAACTCCTTTTTTTTAAAAGCTTAAACCTTTCTTTTTCAAATAAACTAACTAACTCATCTGCACTATAAAAATGCTCAATCGAGCTTGATAAATATTTATAAGCTTTTTCATTTTTAGAAAGTATTCCCCCTATTTTTGGCATTATTTTATTTGTATATAAATCTACGATTTTTCTTAAAGGATTGTTTGATTTGGTAAATTCCAAAATTAAAACTACTCCCTTCTCATCTAAAACTCTATAAAACTCTTTTATAGCTTTTTGAATCTCAACTACATTCCTAATCCCAAAAGAGATACTTATAGCATCTGCACATCTATCTTCAATCTCAGATAAATTAGTTGCACTTAAATTATAAAATCTTACATTAGGAAATCTTTGTTTAGCTATCTTAAGCATCCCAATACTAGGGTCTATCCCACAAATATCCACTCCATATTTTTGCCAAATCTCTATCATATCACCCGTCCCACAAGCAATATCAAGCACTTTTTTTGGCTTTTTAATAGAAATTACTTCTTTTATAGCTTCTTCTCTCCATCTTTTATCAATACCAAAACTAACTACCCTATTTACTTTATCATAACTTGGGGCTATATCATCAAACATTTTTACAATCTCTTCTTGTTTCATCAAAATCCTTATGAATAATTATTCACAAATTATACAACAATTTTTGTTACAATAAATAAAAAAAGGGGCTAAATTATGAAAATAGCAATTCTTACAAGTGGGGGAGATAGCAGTGGAATGAATCCTGCTATTAAAAGGTTTGTAGAATATAGTATTTATAAAGGGTATGAACCTTATTTAGTTTATAATGGACTTGAAGGTTTAATAGATAACAACATTAAAAAAGCATCATATAAAGATGTAAGTGGAATTATTTTTAGAGGTGGGACTATCATAAAATCGGCTCGCTCAAAAAGATGGTACGAAAAAAAATATCGTAAAATCGCTTATGAAAATTTAAAAAAAGAAAATATTGAGTTTTTAATAGTTTTAGGAGGTGATGGTAGTTTTAGGGCATTAGATATATTTTATCATGAATTTGATATCCCTTTTTTAGGGATACCTGCTACTATTGATAATGATATAGCTTTAAATGAATATTCTATCGGTGTAGATACAGCTCTAAATGTAATAAGAACTTCTATAGATGAAATTCGTGATACTGCAAGTAGTTTTAAAAGAGCTTTTGTAATAGAAGTGATGGGTAGAGAATGTGGATATTTAGCTCTTACAAGTGCTATAGCAAACTCAGCTGAGATGTGCTTGATTCCTGAAATAAAATATAATTTAGATTCACTTAAAAAAAGATATTTAAAAGAAATCAAAAATGGAAGAGATTATTTTATAGCTATAGTTGCTGAAGGAGTAAATAAAACAAATGAGATAAAAGAATGGTTTGAAAAAGAGATAGGTTTTGAAGCAAGAGAGACAATACTTGGACATATCCAAAGAGGAGGAAATCCTACTGTATTTGAAAGACTTATGGCTTATAAATTTATTAGTTTCACACTAGATAATTTAGAGAATAAAAATAAAATAGTAACTTTTTATAAGGATAAATTTTTCTTAAGAAATATAGATGAAATTATCAATTCTAATTATCAACTAGATAAATATATGTTACAATTAGCAAAACCACTAATGGGGGTATAAAATGAAATATATAAAATGGTTTAAAGAACTAGGAATCAAAGATGTAGAAGAAGTGGGTGGGAAAAATGGTAGTTTAGGTGAGATGTACAATCATCTTACACCATTAGGAGTAAATGTTCCAAATGGATTTGCTGTAACTGCAAGTGCTTATAGATACTATTTAAAAGAAAATAACTTAGAAGAAAAACTTTCATCTTTATTTAAAGATTTCAATCCTGATGATATAGATTCACTTAAAAAAGTAGGAGCAACTGCAAGAGATATGATTATGGATGCAAATGTTCCAAGTAAACTTCAAGAAGAGATAATATCAGGATTTAAAGAACTACAAAAAGAATATGGAAAAAATCTAACAGTAGCTGTAAGAAGCTCTGCCACTGCAGAAGATAGCCCAACAGCTTCATTTGCTGGACAAAACGAAACATATCTAAACATAAATGAAGATAATCTAATCTGGGCATATAAAATGTGTGTAGCTAGTAACTTTACAGATAGAAGTATTAGCTATAAATATACACACAATTTCGACCCAATGAAAATATATTTATCAGTTACTATTATGAAAATGGTAAGAAGTGATGTAGGTAGTAGTGGTGTAATGTTTAGTATAGATACTGAAAGTGGATTTAGGGATGTTGTATTTATAAATGGGGCTTGGGGGCTTGGAGAAAATGTAGTTCAAGGGACAATCAATCCAGATGCTTTTTATATTCATAAACCTACTTTCAAAAAAGGAAAAAAAGCTGTCTTAAAAAGAAAACTTGGAGATAAAGAAAAAACTATGATTTTTAGCGAAAAATTAGAAACGGCTAATTTAGCTGAACAATTTACAAAAAACATCCCTACTCCAATTGAAAAGAAAATGAAATTTTGTATAAGTGATGATGAGGTTTTAACTTTAGCTAACTGGGCTATAAAAATAGAAGAACACTACACAAAAGTAAGAGACACTTATACTCCTATGGATATGGAATGGGCAAAAGATGGAATCGATGGTAAACTTTATATGGTACAAGCTCGTCCTGAAACTGTACATTCTCAAGAAAATGATTCTATGCTTGAAATATACAAACTAAAAGAAACATCAAAAGTAATCCTAACAGGTAATGCTGTAGGAGAAAAAATAGGTGCTGGTAAAGTAAAAATATTAAAATCTATGGCTGAAAGTGATAAATTTAATGCTGGAGATATTTTAGTAGCACATACTACAAGCCCTGATTGGGAACCTGTGATGAAAATCGCAAGTGCTATTATTACTGAAACTGGTGGTAGAACTTGTCATGCTGCTATCGTATCTCGTGAGCTTGGAAAACCTGCTATTGTAGGAGTTAAAGATGCTACTTTAATACTAAAAGAAAATCAAGAAGTAACAGTAAGTTGTGCTGAAGGTGAGATAGGAAAAGTTTATGAAGGGATTTTAGATTTTGAAATAGAACAAACAGACATATCAAAACTACCTAAACCAAAAACAAAAATTATGATGAATTTAGGAAATCCTGAAATGGCATTTAGCTTAGCTAAACTACCAGTTGATGGAATTGGTTTAGCAAGAATGGAGTTTATTATCAATAACTACATAAAAGCACACCCAATGGCTATCAAACATCCTCATATGTTAAGTGATACTGAAAGAGCTTTAATCGATGAGCTTAGCTTTGCTTATGATGGTAACCCTGAAGCATTTTTCGTAAAAACTCTAAGTGAAGGAGTTGCAACTATTGCAAGTAGTGTATATCCAAAAAAATGTATAGTTAGAATGAGTGATTTTAAATCTAATGAATATGCAAATCTACTTGGTGGAAGACATTTTGAGCCTATTGAAGATAATCCAATGATAGGGTTTCGTGGGGCTGCAAGATATACTCATCCAAATTATAAAGAAGGATTCTCACTTGAATGTAAAGCTATGAAAAGAGCAATTGATGAGATGGGATTTGATAATATAGTGATAATGATTCCATTTTGTAGACGTGTAGATGAAGCAAAAAGAGTAAAAGAAACTTTAATAGAAAATGGACTTGGAGATGTAACTACTTATATGATGTGTGAGATTCCAAATAATGTAATCTTAATGGATAAATTCTTAGAAATATTTGATGGATTTAGCATAGGTACAAATGATTTAACTCAACTAACTTTAGGAGTAGATAGAGATTCTCAAATCGTAGCATTTGATTATGATGAAAGAGATGAAGGGGTTAAAACTATGGTAAAATGGGCAGTAGATGGTGCTAAAAAACACAATAAATATTCTGGTCTTTGTGGACAAGCCCCAAGTGATTATCCTGAATTTGCTGAGTTTTTAGTAAATATAGGAATTGAAAGTATGAGTTTAAATCCTGATAGTGTCTTAAAAATAATAAAAGATATAGCTGAAATGGAGAAAAATTAAGCTTTATTAGCTTCTTTTTCTACCTCAGCTACAAATCTATCAACAAGTTCATTTTCTGGAAGTTTTGCAATAATTTCCCCTTTTTTCATAATAAGCCCACTCCCTTTTCCATATGCAATAGCAACATCTGCTTCTTTTGCTTCTCCTATAGCATTTACTACACACCCCATTACTGATACATTTAGTGGAGTTTTAATATGTTTTGTTCTTTCTTCAATCTCTTCTACTGCTTTTGGTAAATCTACTTCTATTCTTCCACAAGTAGGACATGATATTATATTAAGTCCATCTTTTATAAGTCCAAGATCTTTTAGAATAGCTTTACCTACTTTTATCTCTTCTTCAAGCTCACCTGTAATAGAGATTCTCATCGTATCACCTATTCCATCTAAAAGAAGACTACCTAAAGCTATACTACTTTTAATAGTAGCATGAAATTTTGTCCCAGCTTCTGTAACTCCAAGATGAAAAGGATACTCTACAAGTGGACGAAGCATTCTATAAGCTTCAACTGTCCTTAAAATATCACTAGCTTTAAGAGAGACTTTAATATCTCTAAAATCTAAATCTTCTAAAAATTTAATATGATATAAAGCAGATTCAACCATCGCTTTTGGAGTTTGTCCATATTTATTTTCTAAATGATCTTCTAAACTTCCAGCATTTACCCCTATTCTAATAGGAATTTGTCTCTCTTTACATACATCAACTACTGCTTTTATTCTCTCTTTAGAGCCAATATTCCCTGGATTTATTCTAAGACAATCTACAACTTCACCTGCCATAAGTCCTAATTTATAATTAAAATGGATATCTGCAATAAGAGGTAAAGATGTATTTGCTTTTATCTCTTTTAGTGCTTTTGCATCTTCTTCATCTAAAACTGCTACTCTTACCATATCAGCACCAGCAAAATGAAGTCTATTTATTTGTTCTATTGTAGATTTTATATCTTTTGTTTTTGAAAATGTCATAGATTGTACAGAAATAGGAGCATCTCCTCCCACCTCTACATTACCTACTTTTATTTTTTTTGTTGGATATCTTTTTATCATCTTAAACCTTTATAGTATCAATTATTTCTATTCCAAACCCTTTTAATCCAAAAAACTCAACTTCATTTTTTGAAATTAAATGTAATTTTTTAACTCCTAAATCTTTTAAGATTTGAGCACCTATTCCAAACTCTTTTTGTTTATCATCACTTGTATTATTCATAAAAATTATTACACCTGAATTATATTTAATATATTCTACTACTCTTTTATATTCATCAAGTTTTTCAATAAACTTAATATTATCCTCAACTGGATAAAATTTTACATTTGTTTTTTCTTTTGGAGAATTACTTAAAACATAATGTAAATTATCTTGATGGTCTTTATAAGTTGTTTTTTTAAATTTTACTCCAAAAAGTTCTATTATCTCTTCTTTTATTCTTTTAATAAGTGATTCATATTGAAGTCTATATTCTACTAAATCAGATATAAATACTGTATGAAGGTTATATTTTTTTGAAAACTCATCTAAATCATCACGTCTAGCCATAGTTCCATCATCTTTCATTATCTCACAAATTACAGCACTTGGCATAACTCCTGCTAATTTACATAAATCTACACTTCCTTCAGTATGACCAGTACGAACTAATACTCCTCCATCTTTTGCAATAAGAGGAAAAATATGTCCTGGACGAACTAAATCATTTGGCTTACTTGTAGGATTTGCTAAAAGTTTAATAGTTAAATCTCTTTCATAAGCACTAATACCAGTTGAGCACTCTTTTGCATCTACACTAATTGTAAATGCTGTCTCATAAGATGAATCATTATTTTTTACCATTGGAGTTAGTTCTAGTCTATTTGCTATCTCTTTATCTACAGCTACACAAATAAGCCCTCTTGCTTCTTTTGCAAGAAAATTGACTTTTTCAGGAGTAGAAAAAACTGAAGCATATACTAAATCCCCTTCATTTTCTCTATCTTCATCATCTATCATTATAACAATATTGCCTTTTTGTATCTCTTCAATCGCCTTTTTTACTCTATTTATAGCATCCATTTTTAAAAATCTCCAATTTTTTTTGAAAATTATATCAAAAACTCTTGACATACAAAAATTTTTTATATATAATTTCAGTCCACAAACGATGTGGAAAACAAAAAACCTTAGGTTTTGGGGTATCGCCAAGCGGTAAGGCACGTGGTTTTGGTCCACGCATTCGGAGGTTCGAATCCTTCTACCCCAGCCACTTTAAATTACCACCTTGACGCGGGGTGGAGAAGTCAGGTATCTCGTCGGGCTCATAACCCGAAGGTCGCAGGTTCAAATCCTGCCCCCGCAACCAACAAAACAATCAAAACTCTTAATGATTTAACTACCATTGGGGTATCGCCAAGCGGTAAGGCACGTGGTTTTGGTCCACGCATTCGGAGGTTCGAATCCTTCTACCCCAGCCATTTAATTATTTCCTCCTTTAATTTTATTTTTTATTACCTTCAAAAAAACAGTTTTTTATATTAAATCTCCAAAAAATCATCTTTATAATATCCCTAAAAAATGTTATAATTGTAAAAAAGTAATTTAGGAGATTTTATGATTGGAGCAATGACAGCTTTAATAACTCCATTTAAAAATGGAAAAGTAGATAGCGAAACTTTCGCAAAATTAATTCAAAGACAAATAGATAACGAAATTGACTATGTAGTACCAGTAGGAACTACAGGAGAGAGTGCAACTCTAAGTCACAATGAACATAAAGAATGTATTGAAATTGCTGTAGAGGTATGTAAAAATACAAATACAAAAGTTTTAGCTGGAGCTGGTAGCAATTCTACTCATGAAGCAATAGACTTAGCTAAATTTGCTCAAAATTGTGGAGCAGATGCTATTTTAAGTGTATCTCCATACTATAATAAACCTACACAAAAAGGGATTTTCGAACACTATAAAGCTATTGCAAATGCAATCGATATAGAAGTAGTTTTATATAATGTACCTGGTAGAACAAATTCTCACATTCTACCAGACACTGCTATAGCTTTAGCAAATGAATGTAAAAATATAACTACTGTAAAAGAAGCAAGTGGAGATATCTCTAAAGTAGTAGAATACCAAGCAAAAAGTAATATGGATATTTTAAGTGGTGATGATGCTATTAACTACCCTATTTTAGCTACAGGTGGAAAAGGTGTAATATCTGTTACATCAAATTTACTTCCAAAAAAAATTGCTGATTTAGTTCATAGTGCTTTAAATGGTGATTTAAATACAAGTAAAAAAATAAATGAAGAATTATGGGATATAAATAAAATACTATTTATTGAAAGCAACCCTATTCCTATCAAATATGCTATGCATATAGCAGGGCTTTGTGAACTGGAATATAGACTTCCTCTTACACCACCAAGTGAAGAAAATATGCAAAAAATTAAAACTGTAGTAGAAAACTATTTAAAAGGATAAAAAATGAAAGGTAAAACATTAGTAATTAGTGGAGCCACTAGAGGGATTGGAAAAGAGATTGTTTATAGATTTGCCAAAGAGGGAGTAAATATCGCTTTTACTTATAATTCAAATGAAGAAATAGCTAAAGAGATAGCTCAAGATTTAGAAAAAAATTATGGAGTAAAAGCAAAATATTATCCATTAAATATTCTGGAACCAGATGAATATAAAGAATTATTTAAAAAAATTGATGAAGATTTTGATAGAGTTGATTTTTTTATTTCAAATGCTATTATTTCAGGAAGACCTGTTGTAGGTGGATTTGCTCCATTTATGAGACTAAAACCAAAAGGACTTAATAACATATATACTGCTACTGTTTTAGCATTTGTAGTAGGTGCTCAAGAAGCTGCTAAAAGAATGGAAAAAGTTGGTGGTGGTAGTATAATTTCATTAAGTTCAACTGGAAATTTAGTGTATACTCCTAATTATGCAGGTCATGGTTCTTCTAAAGCTGCAGTTGAAACAATGGTTAAATATGCTGCTGCTGAACTTGGTGAAAAAGGGATTAGAGTGAATGCAGTAAGTGGTGGTCCAATAGATACTGATGCACTTAAAAAATTCCCTAATTATGAAGAAGTAAAAAAAGAAGTTGAACTTAGAAGTCCTTTAGGAAGAATGGGTGTAGCAAAAGATTTAGCTGGAATGAGTTATTTTCTATGTACTGATGAATGCAGTTGGCTTACTGGTCAAACAATTATTATTGATGGTGGGACTACTTTTAAATGATAGCTACAAAAGAAGGACTAGCTTTTTATAAATGGCAAAAATGGTCTAAAAGACTAAAATATACACCTAATATTTTAGCATTTTCAAGAGTCTTAATGGCTCCTTTAATGTTTTTATTTTTTGTAAATAGAGATATGTTTAATTGCCATCCTAGCTGGTGTGACTTTTTTGCAGCACTTATTTTTACAATAGCTTCAATTACAGATTTTTTTGATGGATATATTGCAAGAAACTTTGATGCAAAAAGTAAACTAGGAGAAATTCTAGATCCACTTGCAGATAAAATGCTTGTACTTGCTGGATTTTTAGGACTTATGATGATAGATAGAGCTAGTCCATGGGCTATTTATATAATTTTAGTAAGAGAATTTTTTATTACTGGCCTTAGAATTCAAATGGCAAGTGAAGGTAAAAAAGTAGCAGCTAGTATGGCTGGAAAAGTAAAAACTGTCGCACAAATGGGTGCTATTGGTTTTTTGACTATGAATTGGTATGGAGGAGAGATTTTACTTTGGATTGCTGTAATACTTACTGTTTATAGTGGTTTTGACTATGTAAAGGCTTACTTGCAAGATAACCAAGAATAATTAAATATAACCAAAATAAAACTTCTGGTGTATAAAAAGTGATAAATTTATCCCCTAAAGATAAATAACTTTTTATCACCTCATCAAATAAATCCCCATTATCTATCAAATGTAAAAATATTTCAAATGGATAAAAAATATTAAATATAATACTTACAAATGGAGAGAATAATTGATATAAATTAAAATTGCCAAAAAAATAATGCACTATTGGTATCATTGCAACATATAAATAAATAGGTAAAACTACTAATCCATTCAAAAAATTAAGTTTAAAATATTTAAAAAATAAAAATATCAAAAACACTCCCATAACACTTAGAAAAAAACCTATACTCACTATAAAATTTGGAAAAACAACTAAACTTACAACTACTGCTAAAAATAGTAATTTAAAACTAAAAATATCTCTTAAATAAAAGGCAAATAAAAAAACTATCATCTCCATAATAAAACTTCTAACTAAACTTGGTGGAAAATCAACAAACCACAAATATCCAAAAAGAGTAATTAAAATTAAAATTCCTAAATCTATATTTCTATTTCTATAAGGTGGTATTAAAAAATTATAAATAGGTGATATTAGCAAATATAAAACTCCACTAATAATAGCTAAATGAAGTCCACTTAAAGCAAAAAGATGACTTATTCCTAAAGTAGAGAGTTGTTTACGAGTATCATAATAAAGCCTATCGCCAAAAAATAGTGCCTCAAAAATATTCGCTATTTTTTTATCTTTATGTTGATTTTCAATAAAAATTTTATATTTTTTATCTTCAAGTATTCCTAATCTAAAAGTTGGAGCATAAAATTTAGTAAAATATTGCCAAAAAGAAATCCCCTTTGTAATAACTCCTACTTCTACATTTTTATTTAAAATATCTTTTAAGTCATCTTTTGTAGTTGTATAAAATTCTATTTTATTATTTTTTAATTTTAAAACCCAATAATTCTTCTTTTTATATTGATTTACGATTTTTGCAGTTATAAATTGTGAATGGGATATAAAATTTTTATATTCATAATATTTATATCCCAAATTAAAGAATAATATACTAAATAGGAGCCATATCCACTTCATTGCTTTCTACTTCAAATGTAGCTGGAGTTGCTTGCATATCATTTATATTTAAAGCTTTATCTTCAAATCTCGTAAATTTTTTATTAAATTGTAAATGTACTACTCCTGTAGGACCATTTCTTTGTTTTCCTATAATAATCTCTGCATCTTCTATCTCTTTTTCTTGGATTTGAATATCTACTTTTTTTCCTTCTTTTTCAGCCTCTTTAATAGCTTGTTTTGCTTCACGAATCTTATATACATCATCACGATATACAAACATAATAATATCTGCATCTTGTTCAATCGCTCCAGATTCTCTCAAATCACTCATCATCGGTCTTTTATCTGGTCTGCTCTCAAGTCCTCTATTTAGCTGTGAAAGGGCAATAATAGGAATTTTAAGCTCTCTTGCAAGCATTTTAAGTCCCCTACTAATCTCAGCTACAGCAATATGTCTCTCTTTAGAATCACCCACCATTAACTGAAGATAATCGATTATTACTAAGCTAAGTTCTGGATGTAAAGTTTTTAATTTTCTAAGTTTTGCGCGAACAGAATGGATATTTTGGATTGAATTATCATCAATAAAAAGTTTTCTTGTAGCAAAATAATCCATAGTTTCTGTAATTTTTGAAATTTGTTCATCATTTAAATTTCCTGTCCTTACATCTTGAAGAGGAATAGAAGCATGAGCAGAAATCATTCTAAGCATAAGTTGTTCTGCTGGCATCTCAAGAGAAAATATTGCTACTCCTTTATCATTTTTTAATACATTATTAGCAATATTTAATACAAATGAAGTCTTACCCATTGCTGGACGAGCTGCTATAATAATCAAATCTCCCTCATTAAAACCACTTGTCATTCTATTTAAATCAATAAAACCTGTATCAAGACCTGTAAGAAGTCCATCTTTTGCAATTTGTTCTTTAATATATTTCATTGTAAGATCAGTAACTAAGCTCATCTCTTTAAAATCGCCATCTTCACTTTCAGTAGCAATTTTAAAAAGCTCACTTTGAATATCTTCTACAATATCCACAGCTCTTTCATCTGTTTTTTCATATACTTCTTGTTTTACAACATTAGAAAAATGTAAAAGTTCCCTTTTTAAAGCTTTATCTTTTATCTCTTTGGAATAACTCTCTATCATCTCAACAGGAGCAGTTGAGATGATATCAAACATCAAAGTTTCATCAAACTTACCCTCTTTTTCAAGCTCCTCTTTTATAAAAGTTTCATCAATAGGATAATCTTTTTTATAAAGTTTTTCCATAATTGCAAATACATCTTGATGAAAAGGAAGATAAAAATCTTTTGGTTTTAAAATAGCTGCTACTTTTTCGTAATTCTCACCATCAAATAAAATAGCACTTAAAACACCTCTTTCTATATCTAAATTATATAAATTAATTTCCATTGTCTACCTTTATTATAAATCTTGTTCCGTTTTTAATATTTTCTACTAAAATATCTCCTCCTAACTTATTCATAATAAGTTTTGAAAGATATAACCCTTTTCCTGAGCCTTTTTGTTTAGTTGTAAAATTATCATCAAAAACTTTATTAATTATTTTATCATCAATTCCTCCTGCATTATCTTCAATATATAAAATATTTTTATCATTATATATCCTTATAATACGATATTCTGATACTTCTCTTTCATTAAAAGCATCTACCATATTATTTATAATGTTTAAAATAACTTGTTTAAATTCATTTGGATATATTTTTATAATAATATCATCTATTTCAACATTTACCATAATGGAATGCTTAATTAAATAATCTTTTAATAAAATTAAACTACTATTAACAATATCATTTAAAGAAGTTTCTACTTTATTTTTTTCTTTAAAAAAATCTCTAAATTCGTTTAAAGTCTCAACAAGTTCATCTATTTCAACTAAAAACTCTTTTGTATATTCATCTATTTTTTCTTTGTTTAAAGAATTTTGTCTATTTTCTACATTTAAAATTTCTATTTTCATACTTAATATACTTAAAAATTGTAACCACTGATGAGCTATCATATCTATCATTTCACCCATTTGAGCTAATTTTGATTGTTCAATCAAAAATTTTTCTGTTTCTTTTTTGTAATATACATTTTTAGATACTTTTAAAATAACTTTTAAAAACTGTTCAAATTCTAATGGTTTTAATATAAAATCAGATATACCGATTTTTATCAAAGACATTAGTTTATCTGAATCATTATAAGCGGATACAATAATAATCTCTTGGTCTGGATTTAAATTCTTAATTTTTTGTGAAAGTTCTATACCATTCATCTTTGGCATTTTTATATCACTTATTAATATATCAAACTTCTCTTTTTTATATAAATTTAAAGCTTCTTCTCCATTATATGCTATTTTTACAGAATTAAAAAAATTTAAAAATAATTCTTTCATCTCTTGAACTAAGTCTTTATCATCTTCTACATATAAAATATTTAAATCTTTTGTATATTTTAATAACTCTTTCATTTATCATCTTCCTTTAAGATAATTTGAAAAACAGCTCCTCTTTTGGAATTATATACATTTAAAATACCTTTTAAATGTTTTTCTATAATAATCTTACTCATATAAAGTCCAAGTCCTGTACCATTTTTAGAATCTTTAGTACTAAAATAAGGTTCAAATATTTTATCTATAATTTTTTCATCTATTCCACCTCCATTATCTTCTATTTCAAAAATAACATTGTTGTCTTTTTTATATGCTCTAATTTCTATCTCTTTATTTTCGACATTTTCTAATACATCTTCAGAATTTTTAAGTAAATTTAAAACAACCTGTTTAAATTCATTCTCAAATAACAATAATTTCTTTTTATATCTTATATCTATTTTAACATTTATATTTTTATCTCTCAAACTCAATCCAATAATCTCTAAAACTAAACTTACTATTTCATCAAAAGTTACAAGTTTTTTTTGTTTTGTTGGCTTAAAAAAATCTCTAAAATCATCAATTGTATTACTTAAATAGTTTGTATATTTTAATATACTATCCATTTTTGAGATTAATATATTTTTATCTAATTTATTCAATTCTGATTTTAACTTTATAGAGATAATTGTCGCACTAATAGCTGCTAAAGGTTGTCTCCATTGATGAGCTATCATACTCATCATTTCTCCCATTTGAGCCAATCTACTTTGATATAAAATTTGTTCATCTTTTTGTCTATTTTTTTCAATCTCTTCTTTGACTTTATTTTCTAAAGTCTTATTTAATTCAAATAACTTTTTCTCCCTTTTTAAATCGATAAAAGAAAACCAAACAATAATTATAAAAATAAATATGAAAAAATACATCAATAATTTAAATACATAATTTAATTTATTTAAAGATTTTTCTATTTCTACATGAGGCTGAATAGAAAAATCTACAACTAAAATAGCTTTAACTTCATTATTAACAATAATTGGTTTTAGATATGTTAACCATAAACTCTGAATATGCTTATGAGTAAAATATATATCTTTTTTATATTTATAAACACTATTCCACTTATCTAATTCAACTGGTTCATAATTTTCTAAAAACATTGCCCTATCCTCTAAAGAACCATCTAATAAAAATCTAAACTGTTCATTTTTTCTATCAACAAGATAAATATACTTGTATCTATTTGTTACAAATAAACTCATCTCCTTTTCTAAACTATCTCTTAAACTTGGTTTATTTAATAAATATGTTGCATAATCATCACTTTTTATTTTTTCTTGTATTAAATTAGTTAAATTTGTTGAAATATCTTTTACATATGAAATATTATTTTTATAGTTTGTTTTAATTATATATTCTTGAATATTTTGAAACAATAGATAAACCCAAACAAAAATAATTACAATAATAACTGCTATAATATTAAAAATATATACAGGTTTTATCTTCATTTTGCATACTTTAATAAGGATTTATCTAAAAATAGATGATATTTTTTTAACATTCTTTTATTTAAAATAATTTGAGGTCTTCCCTTTCTCCAATAAAAAGCCCCTATTGCCTCTGTATTTATAAAATCTATATAGCTCGTTACAAATATTGGTTTATTACATTTCATTTTTTTTAAAGAGTACAACAAAATAATATCTGCTTTATTACATTTATCTACTACATTTAAAATTTCACTATTTTTAAAGTCCTCTTTATTTTCATCTACAAAAATATTTATATCACTTTTCTTAAACAACTTAGTAAATAATGTTTCATATAATTTAACCTCATAACTATTTCCAAACAATAAAGTGGAAAATAGAAAAATATATATAACTCTCATTAGAAATAAAATTCCATTGATAAAATTATATTTCTATCAATAGGTGAAATATATATAGGCTCTTGTGGTATTAAGGTAGTCTTATCTGCTCTCATATAGCCTTGTTTATAAGACTCATTTAAGATATTTTCACCTTTTAAAGAAATTAAAAAGTCTTTAGAATAATAATACCTAACACCTAAATTATACAAATAATAATTTTTTTCATCATTTATCCAAGTATAAATAAATTCATTAAATAAATCATATCTATTAAAACTATTTATATTTTTTAAAGTTACTTTATACTTTTTAAATTGATCAATAATAGGAGCATTATATCTTTGATATTCTAATCCCATAGAAAAATTATCTAATTCATTATACTCTCTTTTCCAACTTCCATAAATATCAATAACATGTATAACTCCTTTATAATTATATAAGAGATATTGATTTGTGATGTCTGGTACTAAATAATTATATAATTTGTTATAACTAAAAACTACTTCGAATCTATTTTTATTATTAGAATAAATAATATTTTCAGCTATATTGTTGTTTATAATTTTATCTACTTTCTCATCTCTGATAAAAAAACCTGTACTATTTACTAAATATGGATCGATAGAAAACTCTGAATGTCCAAAAATAGTTTTAAAAATATACTTATCATTAGTATAAGTATGACTTATTCTATAGTTACACAAGTCATCATTTTGCAAAGAAGAGTTGTTTCTTACTTTAACTCTCATTACCCCAATATTTAAAATTGAATTTTTTTTCATAAAATATTGATTTTCTAAAAAAACTGAAGATACTATTTGTTTATCGTTACCTGTTTTTGGTAAAGCTATACCATTTCTATATAAACTTGTATATTCAAATTGTTTGAAACGATATTTTATTCCAGTAATTAAAATATTATCTTCTGTAATATACTTATATTTAAGTTCTGTATTATATAAATAAGCATCAATGGTAGATATTTGTGATGCTATAGGATATAGATAATCATACTCCTCTTTTGGTTCTACATCATCTCTAAAATCAGATTTTGTAAGTTTATGATCAAAATCTAGCAATAAATAAAAATTATTATAATTACCATCATATCCTAAATGGATAAAATCACTATCTACTTTTGCTTTTTCAGGTGTTAAATCTATACTTGTATCTAAAAAACTATCTTTTTTTTGAGAAATAATTTGAAGTAAAAATCTATTATTTTCATTATAAATAGATGCTAATCCTTGATATGTAGGATAATCTCTTGAAACTGTTGTATTATCTATTTTATATTTTTTTCTTCGATTTTGATTAAAAGAAAAATAAGTAAAATAATTCCATCTATTTTTTAATTCATCAGCATAATAAATGCTACCTGCATTTGAATTATATATATTATGAGATAATTTTATTTTTCCACCATTGTCTTTTTTTGCTTTTTTTGTATAAAGTTTTATTAAAATAAAAGTTGGTTCTGTTGTATATTCATAACTAGGATTTTGAAAATAAACTTCAATATGATCTATAAAATCTAAATCCATATCCCCTAAAAGCATAAAACCACTTCCATACATTCCTGTTGCTATTTCTTGATTATCTATAAATACTCTTACATTATTACTAATAAAAGCTTTATTATCACCATATGTAAATGGATCTGGAAAACCATAACTACTTTCTTTATATTCTATTCCTGGTAAAGAGATTAATATATCTTTTAATTTATTTACTTGCATTCTTTCAATATCACTTCTAGTAAATATAAATGATATACCACCATTTTGAAGTTTTGTTTTTTCAGATAAATCTGATTTTATTTCTATAACTTTTAATAATTTATCTATAGATTCAGCAAACAACAATTGTATAAAAACTATTATCACTAAAAAAAATTTCATTCTATATCCCTTTTTGGTTTTGAAAAATAATAACCTTGAGAATAATCTATATTTAATTTTTTAACTTTTTGCCATACTTTTTCAGAATGGAGAAATTCTGCAATAGTCTCTATTTTGGTTTTTTTAGAAAAATTAACAATAGTTTCAATTATAAGCTCCATTTTTGTATCATCTTTATCTAAATTTTTAATCAAACTACCATCAATTTTAAGATAATCAATATCCAAATTTAAAATATGTTCAAAATTACTATATCCACTTCCAAAATCATCTATAGCTACTTTACTACCTTTAGACTTTATAAAAATAATAAAATCTTTTAAAGACTGATAATTATAAATAGCATCATCTTCTAATATCTCAAATGTAATATATTTAAATAACTTAGGATAATTTTTTACAGAATTATGTAAAAATTCCATAATTTCTTCATCTTCTATATCATCTATAGATATATTTAATGAAAATTCCATATTTTTGTTTTTAAATTTCTCAAAAGCTTTTTTATAAATCATCTTCGTTATATGTTTATATACTTTATTTTCTTTAGCTATTTTTAAAAATGGATAAATAGAAACCATTTTTTCCCCATCATAGATTCTAGCTAATACTTCATATTTTATTATCTCCCCTGTTTTATTGGATACAATAGATTGAAAATAAGGAATAATCATATTATTTTCTATCGCTTTTTTTAATATACTTGTTTTTATTATATTTTCTTCAATCTTTTTTTCTTCTTGAAAATTTGGATTATAAATTAAAATATTATTTTTTTTCATTTTTTTAAGTTTCTTTAAAGCTATATCTGCTGTTTCTATAATAGGATGAAAATAACTAATTCCTATACTTACAAAAATATGAAATTCTAATTCATCATATACAATAGGATTTAGTTTAAATTCATCTATAATATTTTTGGCAAGATGTTTTATATCTATATTTTCTTCATACTTGATTAAAATACAAAAATCATCAGCACCAATTCTATAAAATTGAGGGCTATATTTATTATCAAAAAACATTCTTAAATATTTAGCTGTCTCTTTTAATATAAAATCTCCAACTTTATTACCATAAAAATCATTATAATATTTAAACCTATCGATATTTACTAAAAATAATAAAGGTTTTTTACATAACTTAATATCCTCTTCTAATTTTCTTCTATTATATAAATTTGTAAGAGAATCTGTAATAGAAATTTGTTTTAACAATTCATTCTCTTTTTCCAAAGCAAAAAATAGATATAAAATCAATAATATCGAAGCTATTACAAAAATAATCAATAATATTGAGACTATTGTAATAATTCTTAATTTAGAATTTGTCTCTAATAAAAAATCATTAAAACATTTGTTTAACTCCTCTTGTGTTTTAGAATTTAAAATATTATTTATACCAACCACATATATAGGAAATAATTTATTTATAAGCTCTACATTTTTCATAAAAACTTCATTAAAACTATTATTTTTTACTTTTTTTAATATTTTTAATGTTTGATTTATATCTCTTATAAAAATTTTATCCAAGCTAGATTTTGCTAAAAATATGTTTGAAGCAATTTTTAACCATAATCTTCTATATTTTGGATCTAATTTAGAGTATGGTAATTTTTTAATTAGTTCAGAAACAAACATATCAGCATTTTTCAAAGGAGCAATAACTATTTCAAGTTCATAAATTTTCTGAATTTTTAACTTTATATCTTTTTTATATTCTAAAAAATCCTTATATGCATTTCTTTTATTTTTGAACTCTCTATTATTAGATAAACTTTCTAAAATAGAATCAATCTCTTTTTCCAATTTTACAATATAATCAAAATTTTTATATAAATATACACTAATAGTAAATATTTCATAATTCAGCATTAATTCTTTTTGTTTTAATAAGTTTAAATCTTTGATTATTTTATCATTATTATCAAAATAATTTCTTGTATAATGATTAAAAGCAATTAAAGAAATTACAACTATTCCTCCTATTATAATCAATAATATTTTTTTCATTTTTCTTCCAGTATTTTAGGAGTTTTTCCTGTTAAGGTTTTTAAAAAAGCAACAATACTTGATACCTCTTCTTTAGACAAAGTTAATCCTAAATTAAAATAAGCCATTCTATTTACAGAATCAGCTAAACTATATGTAATTGCATTATGAAAATATGGTGCAGTTAAAGCTATATTTCTTAAAGTTGCTACTTTATATACATATTTATCTCTTGGATTATGAGTTAATTCATATCTATCTCCCACATGATTTTTAATAGAATTCATTATCCCTATCTTTTGAAAAGAGTTTCCACCGATATTTATACCATTATGACAAGTAATACATCCTAATTTTTTAAAATTATAATATCCCTTTCTTTCCTCTTTTGTCAAATTTATCTCATCTCTTAACCACATATCAAATTTACAATCTGGAGTAATCAAAGCTTTTTCAAATTCAACTATAACATCTTTATACATATCAAAAGTCATATTTTCAGTCTTATAAATTTTATAAAATTTTTCTTTATATTTTAAATTTAGAATTTTAACTACCCATTTTTTATTTATCCCCATCTCCACTGGATTATGCACAGGTCCTTCAATCTGAGCATTTAAGTCCTTAGCCCTTCCATTCCAAAACTGCCTAAAATTAAATACTGCATTATATACTGTTGGAGATTGGATATTTCCTAATTTTCCATATACTCCTATTGATACAGGTCTTGGATCTGCCCCTCCAAACTTTGGAACATGACAACTTGCACAAGAAACTCTTTTATCTTCTGAAAAATCTTCATCAAAAAATATTTCTTTACCTAATAAAGCTTTTTGTTTGTTGTATTCAATAGTTTTAGGTATAGGAATAATAGGTTCTGGTTTCAATGCTAATAAAAATATGGGTAAAAACAATAAAAACCTCAAAATAGGATTCTCCTTTTATAAATAATCATTCATTATACTATAATTTTAATAAATTTGAAAATATTCTATCTCTTCATCACTTATCTCAATAACTCCTCTTTTTCTTAAATCTTCTATCACTTCTTTAGTACAATTTACATCATCTGGCCATTCTCTCATAAATCCATCTATTTCACTTTTATTTGTTCCATCAATTCCTATAATTTCATCTATAAAAATATCTCTATTTGCCTCAATATTATTCGTAACTCTCCAAATAAGCATATAAGGGTTATTTACATCATTTTGTTTTTCATCTACAAATACTACTATACTTAAATGCTCTTTTAATGCTTTTAATTTTTCAAATATTTCTTTAGCTGGTTTTGTTTTTTTATATTGAATGACACATATTGGATTTGCTGTATTTGTAAAATATTGTTTTAAGGCTATTACATCACTATCTAAAATTTTAATAGTTTCTAAAAGTTTATTATCATCTATAATATTTATACTTTTTTCTACTACTTCACCTGTACAATCAACCCCAAGTTTCCCACCTACAAGGGCTTCACTGCTTGAATGGTCAAGTGCATCTATTACACCTTTTGAAATAAGTATATTTTTTTTATCAAAACGGTTTAATATCCATTCCGTAAGATTAACATAATCTTCTAACTCTGGTGCATTTTCATCTACAAAAATAGCATGTTTTACAAAACTCATCTGTCCCACACCCCATAAAGCATGAGCAATTTGAAGTGAATGCCCTTTATATTGAGGTGCGATTTTACATAAAATCAGATTATGGAACACCCCGTTTTCTGGCATTCTATAATCAATCAAATCATGTGCTTGAGTCTGAAGCAGTGGCAGAAATATCCTTTCAGTCGCTAACCCCATATATTTGTCTTCCAAAGGAGGCTTTCCTACAACTGTAGCATAAAATATTGGATTTTTTTTGTGAGTAATTGCAGTTACATTTAAAACAGGATATGGCTCTTTAAGAGTATAATATCCAGTATGGTCTCCAAACATTCCTTCGATTTCCATCTCTTCAGGGTCACAATACCCTTCTATTACAAAATCTACATCTTTTGGGATAAATATGTCATTTGTAATACTTTTTACTACCTCAGCTGGTTTTTCTTTTATAAATCCATATAAAAATAGTTCATTCATCCCTATAGGAAGTGGAGCAGTCGCTGCCCAAGTATATAAAGCATCTCCTCCTATTGCGATTGAAACTGGCATTTTTTTACCAGCTTTTTTGTATTCATGAAAGAAATGATTAGAATCTTTATGTATTTGCCAGTGAAGCCCAAGGCGAGTTTTATCATATATTTGAAGTCTATACATTCCAAGATTTACTTTCTCACCATCTAAACTTTTAGTATAAACTTGTCCCATAGTGATAAATTTACCACCATCTTTCTCCCAGGTTTTAAGTATTGGCATACTCTCAAGGTCTATATTTTCAGTAATTACTACATCTTGACAAATACCTCTTTTTACCTCTTTTGGAAATACATTTTTCATTTTCCAAAGTTTTTTAAATCCATCTATTTTATCCATAAATGTTTTTGGTTTTTTAGGTTTTAAAAGTCCTTCTATCTCTTTTGCTATTTCATCTAACTCTTTATTATTAAAAATGAGTTTTAATGTATCTTTATTAAATATATTCATAAGCACAGGAGTATCATATTCAATCCCTTTTTCCTTATCCACAGGATTTGTAAAAAGTAATACTTTTTGATTCTCTTTTTTTGCTTCAACATATGCAATATGTGGAATTTCCAAATTTACATCAAGTTTTTCATCTATTTCTCTTAATAAATTTTTTTGTTTTAATAAGTTTATT
>Ga0256843_1000527_pt1 | contig 32718 bp, 33 predicted proteins | sample AlvinellametaG_FD_191572 | JGI IMG/M metagenome (GOLD analysis project Ga0256843, IMG submission 191572) | Pompeii worm associated microbial communities from hydrothermal vent at the East Pacific Rise, Pacific Ocean - Alvinella | ecosystem: Host-associated > Annelida > Integument > Unclassified ...
ATGGAAGGAGTCTTAATGCTGGTCTCTCAAGCAGTTGAGGGTCGATGTGAGCTTGAAATCCAATACAAAAGAAGTGTAACTTACGATGGAAATATCCCAGCCCAAAAGCTAATGGAGAGGTTTTTTGAGAAGAGGAAGCTTTTTAAGTGGCGAGGTCTTGGGAATATTCCAGATAGTGCCTACAAGCTCAAAAGTGAGTTTGGAGAGTTTGATGCTGAAGTAGTTTACGATGAGGTACTGCCAAAAGAAGAAATCGAAGACCATAAACTCTGTATCTGTGGAGATATTTTAAGAGGCATGGCTACTCCAACTGAGTGCAAAGTATTTGGAACTGCTTGTAAACCGTCTAGTCCACTTGGAAGCTGTATGGTCAGTAGCGAGGGAGCTTGTAGTGCATATTATAAATATGGAGGGGTTTTATAAACTCCCGAAAATCTTTTGTAATTATTGTATAATAAACAAAAGGTTGGGACGACAACCTTCGGCATAGGAGATGTAAGACCTTTAATAAAAGGCAATCTCCGTTTTAAAGCCAGAATCCTCTTGATTTATCAATGGGGAGTTCGTCAACAAATTTATGAGTGTTGTCATCTATAAGCTCTTTTAGTCTCTTAACAATGTAGAGTAGAACTTCTGACTCACTCCTGCCTCCAAAGTCGCATAAAATACTAAAAACTAAAGCTTCTGGAGTATCCAGCTCTAGCAACTTTTGGCACTCAATATCGTGCATATCTACTAAATTATGGCGGTAACAGAAGAGCTTAGAGCCTAGAGCTTTGTTTGTCTACCATTCTGAATGCAAAAGTCAAGAGAGCGAAGAACAGGGAGCTTAAAGGCTCAGAGCCTGAAGCCTAGTCCCCATTTCGCTTTACGCTTTTAACCTCTCTAGATTCTCTAAAGAAGTTGAAAACTTGATGTTTATTATTCGAAACTTTAAATGACTTAAGTCAGACAGTAATGAGACAAAACTCTTTTGGGCTTGTGTCTCATCTTGATTTTGAAAATTAAAATTGATACAATAAACTCTCAAAACATAATATCCAATAATTATAATCTACTTAGATTAATATTTAATTATTGTAGGATATGGAGAGTTTTTCTACTATTCAATGGATAGTCTATTTTGGATTTGTATCTAAAAAACTCCTAAAAGCTTATAAAAGAGGATGAGAAGAATGAGAGCAAAAAAGTATTACAACCCTAAAGCCGTCGATATTTTGGATGAAAAAATATTTGGTGGTAGCAGTAGTGGATTTGTCGATTTTAATAGACCTAGATATAAATGGTGTAGCAATCTTTATGATTTGATGAACGCCAATACTTGGTTCCCGAGTGAGGTAAACACAGCAAATGAGAAGAGGTATTTTGAGGAGTTGACAGATAATGAACAAAACATTTACAAGCTTACCTTTGCACAACTAAGCTTTAATGATTCAGCTCAAGAGGAGTATTTGAGTGATTTTAGGAGACTCGCAAACAATAGAATCGTAAAAGCGACTCTATCTTTACAGATTATGCAAGAGGTCAACCACTCAAAATCTTATGCTGTACTTTTGGATGCGGCTGGAAACTCAAATGAAGTTTTCGAACTCTACAGGCACAATGAAGCACTCAACAGAAAAAATACAAAAATTGCTGAACAGTTTGCAAAATATATCGAAGGAAACTCTGCTCAGGAGATGCTACTTTCAGCTATGGCTAGTGTAAATTTAGAGGGAATCTACTTTTTATTGGGATTTTCTTATATTTATGTGCTAGGAGACAAAGTCCCAGGTGCTAGAGATATGATTAAATTAATTAGTCGTGATGAGATTAATACTCACTTGCCTCTATTTGCTAATATCTTCAAAACCATTAAAAAAGAAAATAGAATCGATGCACAAACAATCGATAGAGTCTACCAGATGATGAGAGATGCTGTAGAGATTGAACTAGAATATGGGGAGTATTTGATTGATAATTTCCCAATTATGGGTCTAACAAAGAGTATTTTACGAGAAACAGTCTACAACTATGCCAATGAGAGACTCCAAAGAATAGACTTGGAGCCAATTTTCCCAAAATCTCCAGATACATACTTGCAAAAACTTGTCAAAAAACATCTTGAGTTGAACTCTGTTAGGAGTAACTTTTTTGAAAGCACAGTTACAGCTTATGCCAAAACAAGCATAGATTTGGATGATTTTTAGATATAAGATGATGAAGAGAAATCCACATCAATCAATCTAATCTCAAAAAAGCAATCAGACTAATAATAATCTATTGTAGTGGCTTAATTCCCCTATTTTTGGGGATGGCATGGGTTTATACTTTTGGATTTACTACATACCGTCACCACTTAGCTCCTATTGGATTGCCTCTTGGTATTTTAAATATTATTTTGGCTTTGGGGATTTTTACACTAAATCAAATAGCATTGAAATTATCAATATTTTTGATAGGTGTCTTATCAATCATCTCTTTTGGTATTTTCTTTTTCATATTTGATTTGGTATATCTTTTTATTGCTATTTTTGGGATTAGTTTTATCTACTCATCTTTGTACTACTTGGATTTAGAGTAATCCTTTTAAACTCCAAAATAAGCTTTTGCTTCTACCTATTTTTTCTCTGTAGACTCTTACCAAAAAGCTTAAAATAGTTTTGGATAAAATCAATATAAATTTAAAAAACTTAAGGATAAATATGGATAAAGAGAGACTTTTAATAGAGATTGGAGTAGAAGAGCTTCCAGCAATTCCTCTACTAAGAATTGAAAAGGAGATTGAAAACTCTTGGAAAAAAATCTTAAAAGATAATCTACTTGAGAGTGATTTTGAGTTTTTTTATACTCCAAGAAGATTAGTAATTTCCCAAGAGATTCCTACAAAACAGCCCTCAACTACCAAAGAGCTTTTTGGACCTCCTGTAGAAATAGCTATAAAAGATGGAGAGCCTACACCAGCAGGAGCAGGATTTGCTAAAAAGGCTGGAGTAGACTTCGCTCAACTAGAGAAAAAGCAAAAAGGGAATCGAGAGATTTTATATTTCAAAGAGGAGATTGAAGGTAAAAAGACTAAAGAACTTCTCCCTGAAATGATAAAGGCGTGGGTAGAGTCTATGAAATTTGGGAAAATGATGAGGTGGGGAGATAGAAGTGATGAGTTTATTCGCCCTGTAAGATGGTTACAAGTGAGGCTTGGAGATGAATCTGTAGATAGTGAATTGTTTGGAGCAAAAAGTGGAGAGTTTACATTTTTGCATAGGAGTTTTAGTTTTGAGCCTTGGAAAGTAGAAAATATAGATAATTTTGAGCAGATTTTGGCAACTGGTGGTGTCACTCTAAACCAAAAGGATAGAAAAAAGAAGATTTTAAAAGAGTTTGAGGAGCTAGAAAAGGAGTTAAATATCAATATTGATATTGACCAGAATCTACTAAAAGAGGTAGTAGCAATTACAGAACATCCAAAAGCTTTGGTTGGTAGATTTGATGAGGATTTTTTGATTCTGCCAAATGAGGTAATTATTACATCAATGAAGGAGCATCAAAGATATTTTCCAACCTTCAAAGATGGTAATTTGACAAATATGTTTGTAGTCATATCCAATGCTCTCACAAATGACTATTCAAAAGTGATAAGAGGTAATGAGAGAGTTTTACGACCTAGACTCTCAGATGCTATGTTTTTCTACCAAAATGATTTAAAAAGGGGGCTTTCTACTGATGGTTTAGAGAAAATTCAATTTATTGATGGACTTGGCAGTCTGCTAGACAAAGTCGACAGAGAAGAGAAAATTGCTCTAAAATTAGCCAATATTTATCTTCCTAAACTCCTGGAGGCTACTCAAAAAGACTCTTCTCAAATTAAAGAGCTGATTAGTCGTGCAGTAAGATTAGCAAAAGCAGACCTTCTTACAGAGATGGTCTATGAGTTTACAGAGCTTCAAGGTATTATCGGTTATTACTATGCTAAAGCTTTGGGAGAGGATGAGCTAGTTTGTAATGCTATCAAAGAGCAGTATCTTCCACAAGGTGAAAATGGTCAACTCCCATCGCATATTTTTAGCTCAATTGTAGCTTTAAGCATCAAACTAGACACTCTTTTTGGACTCTTTAGTGTGGGTAAAGTCCCAACAGGTTCTAAAGACCCATTTGCACTTCGTCGTGCCGTTAATGGAATTATTAGAATTGTAGAAGAGTATGAATTAAACTTTGATATTCAAGAGATAATATTATTAATTAAAGAGGACTACAAGGAGTTTGATACCAAAGAGCTTGAGAGTTTTATCATTGAGAGAATCTACAAATCAATTAAGACTAATCCATCAATTATCAAGGCTGTTTTGAGTTCTGGAGAAAGAGATATCCTCAAAATTATCCACAAATCCAAAGCCCTTGATAAAATTACTAGCAAAAATAATTTTAGAGAGATTTTTAGTACTTTCAAAAGAGTAGCCAATATCTCAAAAGATGTGGATTTAGAAAGTGATTTAATAGTAGATGAGAATCTCTTTGAGAGTGAGCAAGAGGTTAAGCTCAAAAAAGCTTTTGATGAGGTGCAAGCAAAAGAGTACAGTAGTTATGAAGAGAAACTAGAAGCTCTTTTTGGTCTCAAAGAGACTTTAGATGAGTTTTTTGATGGTGTGCTAGTAAATGTAGATGATGAGCAGTTGAAGAGAAATAGACTAAATTTAGTAGGTCAAATCTACAAAGCATTTAGGGAGATTGCAGATATTAAGGAGATTTCAATATGACAAAGTGGTTAAAAAGTTCCATTGTAGCAGCAAGTATTTTGAGCTTTGTAAATGCTGGTGTGATAGATTTTGGAGGGACAGGTCTCAAACCAATCTCGCAACAATCTGAAAATGGAAAAAGTAAAATTATACTTAAAATACAAGATGGCGATCAACTTATCGACTGGCTAAGTCAAAAGATTGTTTTGGGTAATTTTAAGCAGATGCTCAAACTCTCTGGTACTACCAAAGATATCAAAGGACTTACAATCTCTGTGGAAGTTGATGAAGAAAAGTTTAAAAATGGGATGCCAAAGAGTGTGATTCTTCAACCAAAAGAGGATCTTGATGGTTTGGAGGATTTTTTGAAACTATATTTGACATTTGATAAATCTCAAAATCTGCTGAAAGGGGAGTTTGAGGAGAAAAGTATCTCAAAAGAATCAGAACCAGGAAGCAAAATCACTATTAATAGTAAAAATAATGGGTTTGAGTGTAAGTCTGAAAATAACTCTACAAAAAGGAAGTGCAACTACTACATAAACAATTTTTATGCTTTGCAAAATGTGGAGATGGATAATTTTGAGCTAGCGGTAAAGAAGCTAAGGTGTAAATTTGAAGAAGAAAAAGATATTTCAGATTCCAAAGAGTGCAAGGTTGACCATTTTGGTTTTTATATTATGGAAGCTAACAAAAAAATTGACCAGGTCGACTTCAAAAATCTAAATCTAAATTTCTTTACAGGAGTAAATAGTAAAAAGGTTGAATTTGGCATCAATAGTAGTGTAGAAGATATCAATTTTTTTACAAAGCTTGATTCTACGAGTTCGGTCGATTTTAATCTCTCAAAAGCTGGAGCCTCTATAAAAGGCGAAAATCTCAATCAAAAGCTATGGATTCTCTACCAAAAGGTGCTAAAGAGCATCGATACCAAAAAAAGACCAAAGCCTGAACTATCAGATGAGATTTTGACTTTGGCATTTGAGGGTGGAGCAAAATATAACTTAGATTATCATATCAATAGAGAGTCTATGAGATTTTATGATGAAAATAAGACTATCCTTGGAACTATGAAAATAGGAGCTTTTGACTCAAAATACTCTATTACTTTTGATAAAGAGATAAATTATGAGGAAGTATCTAAAATGCAGAAGTTTTTTATGTTGGATAATGAGTATAAAAAGCAGCTTAGCATAGATAATTTTGAGTACAAAATCTCTGGAAGTAATATTTTGAACTTTTTGGGAAGAGTATCAAAGATTGGTTATAGAATCAATGGAAAAGATTATCTAAGCAAAGAGGATGCAAAAGAGCTAAACTCAATCATGAAAAATGTCATAAATCATGGCTTCGAGATAAAAATCTCTCCACTTACCATTGGCAAAATTGTAATAGATGATTTAGCGACAAAAGAGAGAGAAGTTTTTGGCGGGGATAGGATAGAAATTTTGACAAAAGTAGACAAAAACAATGCAGATGTCTTTTCGGAGCTTGGGATGATTTCTCTGCTTGATAAACTCAAAGTAGATGCTAATATCAAATTAAGCAGTAGTGATTATGAGTTTTTTAAATCTCAACTACCTTTTCAGTACGCATCTATTATCGATATGTTTGCTAGCAAATCAAAAGATAAAGTCACCTTTAAAGTAGGGTTTGACAAAGGTAAAGTTTTAATCAATGGTAAAGGTTTTCAATAGATTAGTATAAAAAGTGAGAAAAAATGGATTTTTCAATAGTTGCTTTTAGTTATATTTTGGTGATAATTCCTCTTACTCTACTTCATCTATTAAAGATTGATATTGGAAAAGAGATTGCTATAAACTCAATCAGAGCCTTGCTTCAGCTGGTGGCTCTTGGGTTTGTTTTGGGCTTTTTGTTTGAGATTCAAAACCACTACTATTACATTTTAGTAGTGGGATTTATGCTAAGTTACTCCTCTTATGTTGCAAACAAAAGGACACCTTTTAGTTTCTGGTTTGCTTTTTTATCTTTGGGTTTGGCGACGACAATCATTCTTTCTACTTTGCTGACTTTTAGGATTATCTCTCTAAAACCAAACGAGTTTATTCCAATTGCAGGGATGATAATTGGAAATGCTTTAAATAGTTATACTTTGACGATAGAGAGACTAAAAAGAGAAATCAATTTACAAAAAGATTTGATAGAAGCACTAGTTTCTGTGGGGGCTAGCTACTCTGAAGCTCTCAAAATCATGCAAAAGGAGGCAATTAAAGCATCTCTAATCCCAGTAAATAATACACTTCAAACAATTGGAGTCGTAGCAATACCTGGAATCACTACAGGAATGTTATTAGCTGGAGCTGATCCACTAAAAGCTGTGGGTTATCAAATCATAATAATTTATATGCTTGTTTCGATTAATCTTTTTAGCTCTTTGTTTGGTAGTTACTTTTTTATCAAAAAAGTGTTCTAAGATAGTCTTATTATAAATTTAAAAGGTAGAATAAAGGCTCAAAGGGTCAAATCCCCCATGGGGGGGGGATGAGTACAATTAGAGTAGATTAAAACTTGTAGTAAGCTTCAACTCTGATTTTTTGTCTTGTGTGGTCATAAGCTGAGTCATTAGCTTTGATATCTAGGTATCTGTACTGAACAGTAGTATCTACACCCATGATTTTAGTTTTATATCCGATTCTTCCAGCGATTTGCTTATCAGTAGCTGATGCACTTGTAGCTGGAGTATCCCAATCTTCATAACCTACACCACCAAAGATGCTACCGTCACCAACTTTATAGTTGAAGTCTACACTTCCACCAGTTCTTTTGTATCCAACAGCTTCACCGTTAAGCTCACCACCGAATCTGTTACCCCAGAATCCACTTGTACCTACACCGCTTCCTGCAGTTTTTAGGCTGTAATCACCGTCATTGATATACCAACCAGTAAGTTCTGTATGTAGATCACCACACAAGAAGTCAGCACCAACTTTACCAGCTACAGCATAAGTAGCATCGAAATCTTTACCAGCAACTTTTGCGTCACCATCTACATAAGCACCTTGAACGCCTACAGTATAGTCACCAAATTTCTTCTCAACACTTCCCCAGATAGAGTAGATATTGTTTTCTGCTTCATCAGGAGTTGGAAGATAAGCATTGCCAACATTTACAATCTTGCTATCTGGAACATAATAACCAGTCAAAGTAATAGTAGTATCACAGAAAGACTTATTGATAAGTCCTAACATAAATAGACCAGTATCAGAGATGTTTACTTTATCATCTTCATTTACTGCATTTTTAATCCATGCACCAACTAAAGTAGTATCAGCAATATCAGTATTTGCAATTACTACACCCTCATAAGTCCAATCTAATACTCCACCACTTCTATCAGACCATGCCCATGGGCTTACAGCTTTTGGAAGAGCTTGTCTACCAGCTTTGATTGCAGTGTTGCAGTATTTATATGTTACATACGCTTGAGAAACTTCGCTACTTGTTTGGTCTCCACTCATAACTCTTGCATTGTCAGCGATTTTTGCATCAAAATCAGTCCAACCTGCAAGCTCTAGTCCAAATCCAAGACCATCAAATAGCTCTTTTTCTACACCAAGTACAGCAGTAGCAGAAAATTCATTGTTTTCTTCATCACCAAATGCTACATCTTTTTTATTCCAACCAGAAGCCCAGTCATCATCTTGTGCTTGGTAAGCAAAACCGATTTGTCCCCAGAAGTCAGATGGTGCCGGAGCTGCTGGCTCTACTGGCTGAATATCACCACCTGCAAATAGTACCGCTGAAGCTGCGATTGATAACAAAAGTCCTTTTTTCATAATTATAAGTCTCCTTAATTTTGTTTACAGAGTGTATTATAGCAATAAAATATTAATTATGTCAAGTAAATTAACAAAATTCTTTATAGAAATTAACGAATTGTTAACTGTATTTTTTTATAAGTTCCATTTTATGGGCTTTTTAATTGTAAATCATACCCGTCAAAATCTCTCAAAAAAGATAAATATATAAGCTTTCTAGATAGTGTTTAAGGATAATTAACTTAGCTTAGCTAAAATCAAGCTATGGAAAAGATAAATAAAAAGATAAAAATATTGATGATAGAAGATGACCCTGAGTTTGCAGAGCTTCTTAGTGAGTATCTTTCTCAATTTAATATGGAGATTACAAACTATGAAGACCCCTTTTTAGGAGTAAGCGCTGGAGTACAAAATTATGATTTGCTTCTGCTTGATTTGACTCTTCCTGGGATGGATGGCTTGGAAGTGTGTGAAGAGGTGGTTAGAAAATATGATATTCCAGTAATTATCTCCTCAGCTAGAAGTGACATTAATGATAAGGTTGAGAGTCTTCGACTAGGAGCTGATGATTATCTCCCAAAACCTTATGACCCAAAAGAGCTTCATGCTAGAATCCTTTCACTTCTTAGACGATACAACAAATCTGGTTCAAGAGGAGAGATTAAGAGTGATTATGAGATAAAAGGTGATACTATATATTATAAAGGTAGAGCTTTGAATCTTACGCCTGCAGAGTTTGATATTCTCTCTCAGCTAATTAAAAAACAAGGAATCACACTCTCAAGAGAACAACTGATAAATGAATCAAAAGTGATGAATGATAGCTCCCAAAAGAGCTTAGATGTAATTATTAGTAAGATTCGCTCTAAGCTTGGCAACTCAAAAGCGATTCAAGCAGTCAGAGGTGTAGGATACAAACTGGTTTGATTCAGATTCACTCACTCAAAGCTAAGATTAGAATAATCTTTACAATCGCTTTTATTCTCCTTGCGATGCTCTTTGGAGCTTTGCTAAATAGTAGCTACTCTGAATCTTTGGCTGAAATTGAGATGCAAGAGCGAGCAAATATTCACTATCTCTATCTCTACTATCTAAAATATGGCAAAATCGATACAGATTATCTCAAAAGTCAAAATGTAAAGGTAGTTGATATTGGCGGTAAGAACCTCAAGCTCTACAATGAAGTCTGTCAAAACAGTAAAAATAGAGAAAATAGATTCTCAATTGTCAATTTAAACTTACATAGATATATATTAATTAATAATGACCGTTTCAAACTGATTTTGGAAAACTTAAATAGACCAAGATTTCCCATTGAGTTGGTAATAGCTTTTGCTGGAGCTGGGGGGCTTTTGCTTTTGCTATATTTTTGGATTATCAAGTCGATAATTCCTCTAAGTCGTCTTCGAGACAAAATCATCAAATTTTCTCAAGGAGACCTTAGTATCAGATGTCAATGTACCCAAAAAGATGAGATTGGAGAAGTAGCAAATGCTTTTGACTTGGCAGCTCAAAAGATTAGAGATTTACTAAAGTCTCGCCAGCTTCTCCTTCGAGCAATTATGCACGAGCTAAAGACACCAATTGCTAAAGGTCGACTTATGGCAGAGATGATTGGAGATAATAAAAAAAGAGACCGCTTTCATCGTGTATTTGAGAGGCTAAATCTATTGATAGATGAGTTTGCAAAGGTTGAGAAAGTAACATCTAGAAGCTTCCAACCAAATCTAAAAAAGTATAAAATTAGTGATATTTTAGAAGCTAGCATCGATATTTTGATGCTAGACAATCCTCAAAAAAATATTCATACAGTCATCGCCCAAGATAGAGTTGTAGATGCCGATTTTGAGCTTTTGAGCCTAGCTCTTAAAAACCTTATTGATAATGGTATCAAATATAGCAGTGACCACAGAGTCGATATTTTGGTGGTAGAAAACTATATCTCAATCTCCAATCAAGGAAAAAAGCTAAAAGGTAAAATTGAAGAGTACTTTACACCTTTTCACACCAGCGAGGGTGGTTTGGGGCTTGGACTTTATATCGTCAAGAGTATTTTAGATGTTCATAAGTTTGAGTTTGAGTATATTTTTGAAAATGGAGTTAATACTTTTAGAGTCTATCTGTGAACCACCCAATCCCTGCCTTTAGCTTGCTTTGGGCTTCCTTGGCTGAGTCTGTATCAAGGCTAAAGGCTTGTACGCATTCATCCCAACCTAAGGGTCATTGGGATTTCTGCTAAGAGTGATTAAATCTTTGATTTATCTCCTTCAAAATTTTATGTTACACTTTACCAAAAAATTATAAGGAAGCATTTCGTGTCAATCTATAGAGAGTATGATATTCGAGGAATTTTTGATGAGGAGTTAAACGAGGATAGAGTCAAAAAGATAGGTTTTGCTTTAGCAAGGAGAATGAACGGCAAATTTGTAGCTGTCGGCTATGATGCTAGAGTCCACTCTCCAAGGCTATTTGAGTGGTTAAGTAGTGGTCTAAGTGCTGGAGGCAAAAGTATTTTGGCGATGGGGATAGTACCTACACCTGTAAATTATTTTTGCAACTACCAAAATCTCAAAAATTTGACTGATGGCAAAATAGAAAGTGATGAGTTCATTGCTGGTTCGGTGATGATTACTGGCTCTCACAATCCAAGTCAATACAATGGCTTTAAAATCACTATTGAACAAGCACCATTTTTTGGGGATGATATCTACGCTTTGGGTGATGAGGTAGAGAGTATGGATAGCACTCCAGAGCCTGAAAATAGAGAGATAATTACCATCGATGCTCTATCAAAATATAAAAAGTTTATTGTAGATGAGTTTGCCCATCTGAAAAATCTAAAGCAAAATGTAGTCTATGATTGCGGTAATGGTGTAGCTGGCGTGATTTTGCCTCAAATTTTTGATGAGCTTGGCATTAATGCCAAAGGAATCTATATCAAACCAGATGGCACATTTCCAAATCACCATCCAGACCCTTCAGTCGAAGAGAATCTAAAAGATATCAAGGCTCTCCTAGAAAAGGAGGGAGATATCGCTTTTGCCTATGATGGAGATGCTGATAGAATCGCTCTTTTAACAAAAAAGTATAATATCAAAGGTGACCAAATAGCGATTTTGTTTGCTAAAATTATGAAAAGTCCTACGGTCATTGGTGAGGTCAAATGCTCTTCGATTATGTATGACCAGCTCCAAAAAATGGGTGCTACAGCGATAATGTACAAAACCGGTCACTCAAATTTAAAAGTAAAAATGAAAGAGACAGGTGCAGATTTAGCTTGTGAAGTGAGTGGTCATATATTTTTTAAGGATAGATATTTTGGTTATGATGATGCAATCTATTCTACTTTTAGAGTTTTAGAACTTCTGGAAAAAGGAATTGATTTGGATAAAGAGCTAGACTCACTACCAAAACTCTACTCCACAGAAGAGATAAAAGTATCAACTACTGAAGATGAAAAGTTTAAAATTATTGATAGAGTCAAAGAGTTACTCCAGAATCCACCAAAAGAGTTCCCAAAGATTAGAGAGATTATCGATATTGATGGTGTTAGAATTGAGTTTGAAGATGGTTGGGCTTTGGTCAGAGCTAGCAATACTACTCCAGTGCTTGTGACTAGATTTGAAGCTTCTACTAAAGAAAAAGCAATACAGTATCAATCTATCATAGAAAATCTAGTAAAAGAGGCAAAAGAGTCACTAAAAAGCTAAAAATATTCAACTAACTATCTCCCCCAAAAAAAGTAGGGGGAGTATAAAAATAGATAACTATCTCTTAAGCATTAGCCTTTTCCATAGCTTTTAGGGCATATTTTTTACCAAGTTCATAAGCTTTTTTGTTTGCTTCGTGTACTTTTGGTGGGACTTTACTAAGCATAGTCTCAATCAAAGTCTCTTCTGGAATTGCATTCATCATCGTATTTGCAATAGCAAGAGCTACGACAGACTGAGTAAGAACTAGACCAACTTCCTCTTTTGCGATAGTAATGATAGGAATTTCAACAATATTCCACTTCTTTCTATCTTCATCAGTTGGGTAAACTAAGTTTGGCTCAATTACAATCGTACCACCTTCTCTTACACCATTTTTGAATAGCTGGTAGCTTTTATCTGCAACAGAGAGCATAAAGTCAATCTGCCCATCAATCGCATATGGATACCAAATCTCTTCATCATCTAGCTGAATATCAACAACAGTTGGTCCACCTCTGACTTGAGAAGTATAAGTAGCAGTTTTTACACCAAAGCCACCCATTTTAATCTTTGCAGCCGCAAAAATCTCTCCAGCTAAGAGTACACCTTGACCACCGACACCGGTAAATCTCATTACAATTCTACTCATTGCCTACCCCTTATATTTTCTTAGCAAATTCATCTTGGGTAATTTTAGCTCTCTTTCCTTGTTGAGCCTCTTTTACCATCTCATAAGCTTCACAGTACTCAAGAGCCTCTGTATCTTGCTTCAAGATTCCAGTAGGAAGTTTATTCATCTTCTCCTCTTCTGGGAGTGCATCATACTTCTTCTTAGAGATTGTAATAGAGTCAATCCAATCAAGATTTTCCATGGCATTTGCCATCTTATTTTTTCTACCAAGATTGATATGGCAGTTTGAGAGGATTTCAACATAAGAGAAACCTTTATGTTTTAGAGCAGCTGCTATTACTTTTTCTACTTTTCTAGGCTCATTTACTTTCTCTCTTGCTACAAAAGATGCTCCACTAGCTTCTGCTAATTTACAACCATCAAAAGTCGGGTCGATATTTCCTACCTTTTGAGAGACAGTCCAAAAACCTCTTGGAGTAGTCGGAGATGTTTGAGAGTTTGTAAGTCCATAGATGAAGTTATTAATTACAATTAAAGTAATGTCAATATTTCTTCTACAGCCGTGGATTGTGTGGTTACCACCAATTGCCAAAGCATCACCATCACCAGCTACACAAACGACATGTTTATCAGGATTTGCTAGTTTTACACCTGTCGCATAAGCTACAGTTCTACCGTGAGTTGTATGAATAGTATTTACATCAACATAAGAACTAAATCTACCACTACAACCAATCCCAGAAACTAAACACATATCATCTTTATTGATTCCTAGCTTATCCATTGCACGGATAAAAGCTTTCAAAATTACACCATCACCACATCCCCAACACCAGAGTGTCGGCATTTTGTTTGTTCTTAGATACTCATCATAGTTAAAAGCCATAGTTAAAATACCTCCTTAACTTTCTCAATAATATCTGCAGGAGAGAATGGGCGACCATTTGTTTTAGTCAACTTTTCAATATCTTTTCTTCCCATACATCTTTGAATCTCTTCGTAATATTGACCTTGGTTTAGCTCAACTACCAATACTTTATCAAATTTTTTGCCAAGCTCTTCGAGTCTCTTTTCTGGAGATGGCCAGATTGTAATTGGTCTAAATAGTCCAGCTTTTACACCATTTTCTCTTAGTCTAGTGATTGCCTCTTTGATTGCAAGTGAAGCAGAACCATAACCAATTAGTAAAATCTCAGCATCATCTAGCATATACTCTTCATTGCTCTCAATCTCATCAACATGCTCATCAACTTTTCTAAAGAGTCTATCAATTAGCTTACGACAAGTCTCAATCTCCTCTGTTGGGAAACCATCAGCATCATGGTGAAGACCAGTAAAGTGGTATCTATAACCTTTAAACATAGGATTCAAAACTGCTGGTTCATCCTGCTCTACACCATAAGGTTTATACTCTTCTGGATTACCATCAAAAGTTTTTCTTAGTTTAATACCAGCTTTTACCTCCTCTTGAGTTGGAAGAATAGCTTTTGCATGCATATGTCCGAGAGTCTCATCCAAAAGCACGATTACAGGTTGCATAAATCTATCTGCAAGGTTAAATGCTCTTACTGTTTCTGTATAGCACTCTGCTAAAGTTCCAGCACAAAGAGTAATAGATTTATAGTCTCCGTGAGATGGGTTTTTTGCCTGAGAAATATCCCCTTGAGAAACTCTTGTAGGAAGTCCAGTAGAAGGTCCTCCTCTCATTACATTGACTACTACTAATGGTACTTCAGCCATTTGAGCTAGACCTAAGTTTTCAGCTTTTAGACTGATTCCAGGGCCTGAAGTAGCAGTAAGACTTCTTACACCACTCATACTAGCACCAATTGCTGCACAAATTCCTGCAATCTCATCTTCCATCTGAATAGCTGCACCGCCAACTTTTGGAAGAAGGTCTGAGATTGTGTGCATTACTTCACTCGAAGGTGTAATTGGATATCCACCAAAAAATCTACATCCAGCATCTACTGCAGCCATTGCTGCTAAATCGTTACCACTAGATATTACTTCTCTTGTATTACTCATACTTCAAACTCCTTTTTATGCACCAAGTATCATATAGTTATTTTCTGCGATTTTCTTAGCTCTCTCTTTTGCTTGTTCTGTGAGCTTTGCAAATTTATACTCTTTTTTATCTGCTACAAAAATAGCAAAATCTGGACAAGCCAACTCACACTCATTACAACCAATACAAGCATCAGGCTCAACAACTGTAATCATAGCACCAAGTACAGAGTGTGGTTCATACCTCATCGCCAAAACACCAGCAGGACACACTGATACGCAGATATCACATGCTTTACATCTATCCTCATCAGTCCAAACTGGAGTGTTTTCGGGAGCTTTCATCAATGACATAACTATTCCCCTTTATCTCAATTTTTTACAGTGACATTTTCACTACCCAATTAGAATATCGAAGTTTGAGTAAGGGTTGTATGATAAATTAAGATAAGTTGGAGTCTCTCTTTGTTTTTGTTACTATTTGAAGCATAGCCCAAAGCTTCCCTTTAAAAAAAGATTAAATGAAAACTCATTTCTAGTTACATATTAAGACTTTTAAGACTAAAAGTAACACTCTTTCAAAGAGTTTGTACTTTTCTTAAGCTCCAAACAACCAAGCAAAAACTAAGACAAAGGTAGAAAAATTGATAAGTTTGTCATCTATTTTCTCTTGTTTTTGTCAGATTATTTTCGTTAAACTTAGCTCAATTTTAAAAATCTCCTATGATGTGATGTTAGGGGATTGACAAGAGAAGTAGATGTTGCCTTATGTCAAACTAAAACAGATTAATCTAAAAAATCATCCACGATACAATGAGAGATGGTTGCATCAGGTCATCGTAGATGACCCTTCAGTATTGAATCTTGGAGATTTAGTCGTAAAAGATAGAGAGAGGATTCACGCTGGAGCTGGCAGGCTTGACTTGCTTTTGCAAGAGGCTGATGGTTATGGACGCTACGAGGTGGAGATTCAGCTTGGACCAACAGATGAGTCTCACATCATTCGCACGATTGAGTACTGGGATATAGAAAAGAAAAGGTATCCTCAATATGATCATACAGCAGTAATTATTGCAGAAGATATTACTAGTAGATTTTTAAATGTCATTAGTCTCTTTAACGGCTTTATTCCAATTATTGCACTCCAAGCATCAGCGATTGAGACACCAGAGGGGATTGGGTTACACTTTACCAAAGTTTTGGATACTGTGCGTCTAGGATATTTGGATGATGATGAAGAGACTAGTGAGTTGACAGATAGAAGTTATTGGGAGAAAAAAAGAGGTACTCCAAGGACTATGAAGCTTGCAGATTCTATTTTAGAAATGGCAAAAGAGTTTATCTCATCATCAGTAGAGCAGAGTTACAATAAATATTATATTGGTTTTTGGGTAGATGGCAAACCTCTCAATTTCGCAGTCTGTCGTCCACAAAAAAATGCTCTAAGGCTAGAAATCAAACTCCCAAACTCTCAAGAGTTTGATGAAATTATTGCATCTTCTGGAATCGATATGCTAGATTATGACAAAAAAAGAGGAGACTATCGTCTCAGACTTACAGAAAAAGATATCAAAAATCATCGTAAAACCATAAAAAGCCTACTACAAAAAGCCTATGAACTAAGAAAGTATTGACGAACTCCCCATTGATAAATCAAGGGGATTCTAGCTTTAAAACGGAGATTGCCTTTTATTAAAGGTCTTACATCTCCTATACCGAAGGTCGTCGTCCCAACCTTTTACTTTACTTATTATACAATAATTACAAAAGATTTTTAAGGGAGATAAACTCCCGAAAATCTTTTCTCAAAGAGAGTGCTAAAGCACAAGATCGCCTTATATCCCCATGCCTGAAGGTAGGGGCTTTACGGTGAAAGTTGGTAAAAACTACTTTTGTGGTGTAGATGAGGTCGAGAGATTCTCATCTTTTAGGCAGGCTTTTAGAGCTTCTTGCTTGCCTTTTGGAAGTTTGTAAATCATCTGCTCTTTAGCAAAATCTCTAATTTTTTTGTGCTGTCTACAATTTGAGATGAATGACCAATTTGCGGAGCCATAAGTTAACATCTTTTTTATATTTCTCTCTTTATTTATATCCTTGCCGACAAAATAGAATATTCTCTCCAAATAGATACTATCTCCTGTAGCAAAAAAGCTTGCCCACCAGACATCAAGCTTAAAAGGATTTATCAGTCTACTATTTACAAATTTTACAAAATCACCCCTGTTTGATTTTATATCATCTACTATTTTTGAGAGTGAATTATTTTGGAGCTTTAGATTATATTTTTGGGATGCTCTAGCCAAAATTAGAGCAGTTAGAAGCTTTGCCCCATCCTTGGTCTCAAACTCCTTTGGATGTTCACTAATATATTTTTCTATTTTATCAAAATTCTCTTGAGTAGGATTTTCGTAAAAGTGAGAGATTTCTTTGGAAAACTCCTCCAAATTCATAGAAAAGAGAAAAGTCGTCAAAGTAATGGAGAGTAAAAATAGCTTTTTCATTAAGTAAAACCACCTTTTTTCTAATTATAGCAAACTAGCTATCAAAAAGAGTATCTTTTCTCTTAAGAGCTTTTGATAGTTTTTAGAGTCACTTTAGTATCTTCAATGACTTTAATCATAATTTCTCCTCCAAAAAGCTTAAATTTATAACTCCTATTTTTGATAACCAAAGAGTCTATATTTCCGGCTTTACTACTCTCTTTTAGTTCAAATAGATTAAAATCTGTTTTAATCTCCTTTACATTTTTAAAGATAAATTTCATTTTTATTCGTTTTTGGGATTGGTTGTTTGGATAGATTTTTAAATGAAAAATAATTCTATTTTTTCTATTTGATACATTTTTAAACTCCACTCCAGATAAAACGGCATCGTGAAGGTTTAGTTTAGTTATTTTCACCTAATCTTCCTTTTTGTTTTATCCAAAATTAAAATGGGTCTTGGGACTTTATAATCTAAAATAAACTCATAAAGTTTTATTTTCTCATCTTTTTTAAATTTGTATCAATAAATACTATTAAACAGCCATCATTCATAAAAGGTTCTATTCTTACCTTTGAAAGATTTGGATACTCTTTTTGTAACTTTTGCCATTTTATTTGGTTTTGGTCTATCCACTTTTGAGTCTCTCTTAAAATATATTAGGATCTCTTTAATTTGCATTAAATTCTCTTTTGACAATTATAGCAGTAAGCCTTTCCTTTAAATTTAGCTCTATTTTCAAAGCAATATTTTGCCTCTTTTTTGGAAATTATTTTTTTACATTTTGCACAAAAATATCTTTTTTGAGAAAGCTCTGCTTTAGTATTTATATTTTGCTCACTTTTATTGATTCCAAATTTAGCTTCCCAATTAATCTCTATTGGTTTGTGATAAGAGACTATTTTTTTAGCAAAATCGATAATAGTATTAAAAGAAACCATTTTGGAAGCAGAAATAAAACTATCTAGCACTCCAATTTCATCCACATTTTTATCAATTACCCTTCTAATTCTATCTGCTTTAATTACCTGGGATAATAACTTATCCAAATTTTTACCATTTGCTCTTTTTATTATAGAATAAGGGGATATTAAAACATAATTGTAAAACTTTGGCTGAATAGGAATAGACAATCTTTTAGGTAGTAAATCTTTATCCTCTAAAAACTTTGAAAATAGAAACTGATGTCTTCTGTTTTGTTCTACTGGGGAAGGAATACTAAAAAACTTATCATCTTTAAATAGATTGAACTCTTCAAACTCATTAATTTCTAAATTATATGAGTAATTTTTTGATTCCAAAAGATATATGTCAAAAAGCCTATTTATTAAAATATGGTCAATTTGAGCTACTTTTTCATTATGTTCTATTCTCAAATCGTGGATTACTACCCAATTTTTAGAGTCCTTAAAATAGAAATTAATGTAATAAGCAGACTCTTTTTCACCTTGAATGCCCTTTTTTATTGCATTAATCTCTTTTTTAATAAGACTTTTTTGGTTAGCTGTCAAATTTCCTAATTTTAGTAGCTCCTCTAGTTTGGCAATATCATTATCTTTTGAGTCTATATCTTTTATAAGCATAAATTTATTTTTTCATTCAAAAACTATATCTTTTCAACCTTTTTAATAGTCTTTTCTGATACTACATTTCCAGTATTAACTGTAGAGATTGGTTCAAACATCATTACCAACTTTCGCCGTAAAGCTCCTGCCTTCAGGCATGGGGATATAAGGCGATCTTGTGCTTTAGCACTCTCTTTGAGAAAAGATTTTCGGGAGTTTATCTCCCTTGAAAATCTTTTGTAATCAATAAGTAAAAGTAAAAGGTTGGGACGACGACCTTCGGCATAAGAGATGTAAGACCTTTAATAAAAGGCAATCTCCGTTTTAAAGCCAGAATCCCCTTGATTTATTAATGGGGAGTTCATCAATATTTCCATTATCTCCACCCTTCTTTCTCCACCAAAAGCCTCAAGCTCAAAGCTCTTGGCTTCTGGCTCTAAGCTTTTTAGCTTATCTTACCATTTCGTCCAAAATCTCTTCTGGCACTTGGTCGAAGCTTAGATATTTATAGACTTTATCTTTCTTATCATCTGTGATTTTCTTACTCACAATCTCTAAATACTCCTCTTTTGTAGGGATTTTTCCAAGAAGAGCTGCTACTGCGGCTACTTCAGCAGAGCCTAGATAAACTTGAGCTCCTTTACCCATTCTATTATCGAAGTTTCTTGTAGATGTAGAGATGACTGTAGCATTATCTCTTACTCTTGCTTGGTTACCCATACAGAGACTACATCCTGGGATTTCAGTCCTAGCCCCAGCTTGACCGTAGATTGCATAATAACCCTCTTCTCTTAGTTGAATCTCATCCATTTTAGTTGGAGGCACTATCCAAAGTCTAGTATTTACTGCACCCTCACCCTTTAGCACTTCACCCAAAGCTCTAAATAGACCGATATTTGTCATACAGCTTCCAACAAACACTTCATCGATATTTTTTGGTCTTTTTTCATCAGCTAAGATTTCGCTTAGAGTTGCTACATCATCAGGGTCATTTGGACAAGCAAGAATCGGCTCTGTAATCTCATCCAAATCAATCTCAATTACAGCCGCATACTCTGCATCTTCATCTCTTTCTAGTAGAGTAGGATTTTCTAGCCACTCTTTCATCTTATCGATTCTTCTTTGGAGAGTTCTCTTGTCTTCATAACCCTCTTCGATCATCTTCTCAAGAAGTACAATATTAGACTTCAAATACTCAATTACAGGCTCTTTGTTTAGTTTTACAGTACAAGCTGCCGCACTTCTTTCTGCTGAAGCATCACTTAGCTCAAATGCTTGTTCTACTTTTAAGTCTTCTAGCCCTTCAATCTCTAGCACACGACCAGCAAATACATTTTTCTTACCCTTCTTCTCGACAGTCAAAAGTCCCTCTTTGATTGCTTTGTGTGGGATTGCATTTACAAGGTCTCTTAGAGTAATCCCAGGTTGCATTTTACCTTTGAATTTGACAAGCACAGACTCAGGCATATTTAGAGGCATCATTCCAGTTACTCCAGCAAAAGCGACTAGTCCACTACCAGCTGGGAAACTAATTCCTATTGGAAATCTTGTGTGAGAGTCTCCACCAGTTCCTACAGTATCAGGAAGCACCATTCTATTTAGCCAAGAGTGAATTACACCATCACCTGGTCTAAGAATCACACCGCCTCTACTAGTCCAAAATGGTGGCAATGTATGCTGAAGTTCAACATCTGCTGGTTTTGGATAAGCTGCTGTGTGGCAGAAGCTCTGCATTACCAAATCAGCCCCAAAGCTAAGAGCCGCAAGCTCTTTAATCTCATCTCTAGTCATTGGACCAGTTGTATCTTGGCTACCAACTGTTGAGACGATTGGCTCTACATACATTCCAGGTCTTACTCCCTCCATTCCACAAGCACGACCTACCATCTTTTGAGCAAGAGTATAACCTTTGCCGTTATCTGCTGGTTGCTCTGGCTTTGCAAAAACATCACTTGGCTCAAGATTTAGAGCTTCTCTTGCTTTTGCAGTCAAACCTTTACCGATAATTAGAGGAATTCTCCCTCCAGCTCTCATCTCATCAGCAATTGTGTTTGGCTTGAGTTTAAATTCACTCACTACTTCGCCATTTTTGTAGATTTTACCTTCGTAAGGTTTGAGAATAATCTCATCACCAGTCTCTAGTTTATCAACTGGAGCTTCGATTGGAAGACATCCACTATCTTCTGCAGTATTGAAGAAAATAGGAGCAATAATACTACCAATTACAACTCCACCTGTTCTTTTATTTGGAACTCCAGGAATATCTTTACCAAAGTGCCACTGTACAGAGTTGATACCAGATTTTCTAGAGCTTCCAGTTCCAACTACATCACCTACATAAGCTAAATCATTACCCTTTTTCTTTAATTCAGCAATAGTCTCAAGAGGTTTTTCCATTCTACTTTGAAGCATTGAGTTTGCGTGGAGTGGAATATCACTTCTAGTAAACGCTTCACTAGCAGGTGAGAGGTCATCTGTGTTTGTTTCTCCTGGGACTTTGTAGACTGTTAGCTTCATCTCTTCAGGTAGTGGCTCTTTGCTTGTAAACCACTCTGCATCTGCCCAAGACTCAATTACCTCTTTTGCAAATGAGTTGCCCTCATCCATCAAATCTTTGACATCATTAAATGCATCATAAACTAAGATTGTATGTTTTAGCTCATCTGCAGCTGCTTGAGCAACTTCTACATGAGGACTCTTTAGAGCTTCTACAAGTGGTCCTACATTATAACCACCAAGCATCATTCCCAAAATTTTGATAGCATCTACTTTTGTCAATGCTTTACAGTGAGCATCACCTGTAACGATAGCATTTAAAAAAGCTGCTTTGACATAGGCTGCATCATCGACACCTGGATTGATATGATTTTTTAGAAGGTCTAAAAGATAATCCTCTTCTGGGATTGGGTCTTGTTTGAGAAGCTCTACAAGCTCTGCTGTTTGCTTTGCTGTTAGTGGAAGTGGTGGAACTCCAAGCTCTGCTCTCTCTTTGGTATGTTGTCTGTACTCTTCGATTAAAGACATTGTTTCTCCTGTTTAAGTGATAAAATATGTAACAACGATATTACCCAAAGGGTAATAAAAGTGACTATAAAACATGACAAGCTCAAACTCATCATAATAAATTATGTAGCAGATTGTTACAAGAAGCTAAATCTTCAAAAAAGATTTTTAAGCTTTAAACTATAAAGATATAAAAACTCTATGATTTTTTGTGCAAATTTAAATTAAGAGTATAATTTCTCCTAATGCCATTTTTAGTACTTTTTAGGTATAAATACACAATAATATATTATCCAGAAGGAACGTTATGAGTTATGCGATAGAGTCTTTTGACCCAGAGGTTTTTGAAGCTATAAAATCAGAATATAATAGACAAATGAATCATCTTGAAATGATTGCAAGTGAAAACTTTACTTTCCCAGAAGTAATGGAAGCTATGGGAAGTGTCTTTACAAATAAATATGCTGAAGGGTATCCGAACAAGAGATACTATGGCGGTTGTGAATTTGCCGATGAGGTGGAACAGTTAGCAATTGATAGAGCTTGTAAACTTTTTGGATGTAAGTTTGCCAATGTCCAGCCACACTCTGGAAGCCAAGCAAATACAGCAGTCTATGCAGCACTTCTAAAAGCAGGCGATAAGATTTTGGGGATGGATTTAAGTCATGGTGGACACCTTACTCACGGTAGCAAAGTGAGCTTTTCTGGTAAAAATTATCAGAGTTTTACTTATGGTGTGGAACTCGATGGTAGAATCAATTATGACAGAGTCAGGGATATAGCCAAAATTGTCCAACCAAAAATAATTGTCTGTGGTGCTAGTGCTTATCCAAGGGAGATTGATTTCAAGAAGTTTAGACAAATTGCCGATGAAGTAGGAGCTTACCTCTTTGCTGATATTGCACATATTGCTGGACTTGTAGTAGCTGGAGAACATATGAGTCCTTTCCCTTATGCTGATATTGTTACTACTACTACTCACAAGACTTTGGCAGGTCCAAGAGGTGGGGCAATTATGACAAATGATGAAGACTTGGCAAAAAAGATAAACTCAGCTATTTTTCCTGGACTTCAAGGTGGTCCATTGGTGCATGTAATCGCCGGCAAAGCTGTGGGATTTAAGCATAATTTAGCTCCTCAGTGGAGCGAGTACGCCAAGCAGGTCAAAGCAAATGCTAAAGTTTTGGCTGATGTGTTGATTAATCGTGGTTATGATGTAGTAAGTGGTGGAACAGACAATCATCTAGTACTAGTATCATTCCTTGACAAAGAGTTTAGCGGTAAAGATGCAGATTCAGCCCTTGGAAATGCAGGAATTACAGTAAACAAAAATACAGTTCCAGGCGAAACACGTAGTCCATTTGTTACAAGTGGTATTAGAATTGGTTCTCCAGCACTTACAAGACGAGGGATGAAAGAGGCTGAATTTGAAATAATTGCAAATAGAATTGCTGATGTGCTTGATAATATTTCTGATAGCTCTTTACAGCTAAAAATTAAAGATGAGTTGACAGAGTTGGCAAACAGATTTATAATCTATGATAGACCAATCTACTAATCTCAAGACCGAGCTTCTCTCCATTTTGGAGGAGGCTCCTTACTACTATCTCAAATCCCCCTCAATTGTCCGTAAAATTACTAAAAACGGAAGAATTTTCTACAGCAAATATCATCTTTTAGAAGAGAGTGTAAATCAACAAATCAAAAAAGACTACCTAAATGGTAAAATCTCAATCGCCACTCCACTTGGAGATAATGAAATCTTCATCCGATATTTTAATAGTGAAAATAGGCAAAGGTTTTTATACATTTTTAGAAAAATTTTGCGTGATTTTAAGATAAAAAGAGAGATTTTTTTTATTGATGAAATGGATGTGATAAATATATTAATCTCTTTTGAACAAGAGGAAAAAGCTTTAAATAAAATTTTAGAGATAATTTCAAAAAATTTGGAGAAAGTTTTAGAAAAAGAGTGGAAAATTTTACCAGATAAAAGTCTCCCAAAAGATTATAATATTTTTATATTTCCAGACCAAAAGCTATTTTCAAATCAATAATCAATAAGGAGAGATTTTTGGAAAATAAAAATGCCAAAACTGAACTAAAAAAGGTATCAAAAAGGGAAGCACAAAAGATAAAAAATCTATTCCTCCAACACTACCCTGAAAGTAAAACAGAGCTAATTTACAGAAGTGTTTATGAACTTTTGGTGGCTGTGATGCTCTCTGCTCAATGCACAGACAAAAGGGTTAATCTCATCACCCCAGCACTTTTTGAGAAATATCCAGATATAAAATCTCTGGCTAACGCAAATATCGAAGATGTCAAAGAGTTGATTAAGAGTTGCTCATTTTTTAATAACAAAGCAAAAAACCTTATATCAATGGCAAAAAAAGTAGAAAGTGAATTTGGGGGTGAAATTCCTCTAAATAGAGATGATTTGATGAGCCTTGATGGTGTAGGACAAAAGACCGCAAATGTAGTAATGATTGAGACTCAAAATGCGAACTTTATGGCTGTGGATACACATGTTTTTAGGGTTTCACACAGGCTTGGGCTAAGTCTAGCAAAGAGTGTCAAAGATACAGAAAGAGATTTAGAAGCTATTTTTGAGGATAATTTAGCCAAACTCCATCAAGGAATGGTGCTTTTTGGACGCTACATCTGTAAAGCAAAAAATCCAGAGTGTAAAGAGTGTTTTTTAAATAGCTTTTGTCAAACAAAGAAAACCTTTAAGGCAAAATAATGATTAATTAGTTATAATTATTTTTAATATATATCTAAGGGGAGAGTTTGTTTTCAAAGTTTAAGGATATTGGAATATCTACACTTGGGAAAAAATTTGGAAATCAATTCATAAAGGAGTATGGAGAGATGTTGGATTTGAGACTCGATTCAAAAAATAAAAAAATAGAGCTAGAGATTCTGCTAAAAGGGGAGCTAGAACCATTAAAAGTGGATATTGGTTCATACAAAATAGAGCAAAATGGAGAAAAAAGTTATATTATTCTTTCAGAGATTTCTACTTCAAGAGAGTGGATAAATACTTTGTTGGAAAAATTTGTCCAAAATAAAAAGTTTGAAATTTCTCAAGATATAGAAAAAGTTTTGGGTATTTTAGTGTGAATAGAAATTTTAAAATAGAGTTAATAGGAATAGATGATAACGCAAATCAAGCTATAACTCTAGCAAATCCATCCAACTTTGATAGTATTAAGAAGAGTTCTGTTATACGGCTCAATAAAGATATCGATAAAGAGTTTTACTGTGTAATCATATCTACAAAGCTAGACAATTATATTTTGGATAATCTGACCTCTCATGTATCTCCCGAGCAGAGACCAATCCTAGTAATCCCTAAAAATGTGGCTGGTGAAGATGATTTAGAGAGACTCTACAAAAGTGGTTTTAGTGTGATTTTTTTTAATATTGATAATCTAATATCAATCTCTTTGGTAAATACTATCTCTTTGATTGAATCAATTCTCTATCATGACAGAGATGATTATACTCTTACTCCAACTGGAGATGATATATATTACTACTTTTCTCCACAAAAGACTCACGATATTAAAGTAGCCCACGCAAAAAGTATTAAACATGCCTCTTTTAAACTATTAAATAATACAGAGTTAAAAGATGATTTTTTATCTCTTTTAATTGTTTATGAGATTCCTTCTGATTTTGATACTTATGAAGTCTCAAATTCTATTGACATACTCCAAAAGCATTATGCTCCTAAAAATTCTCCTATCTTTTTTATCAAAATAGATAAATCTAGGGAGGATGTCAAGACCACTCTTTTAGTATCGAAAAAATTTGATTTTATAGCTCATATTTTGAGCCAGCTAGAAGCTGAGAGTGACTATATCCCAAAAGCTTATCATCTCTTAAATAGTTACAGAAATGATATGATTGATGATGATGAGTTGCGCTTATTATGTGATAAGAGTGGCATCTCTTTGGATGATATCTTAATTCTTAATAAGTTTATATTCGATAATCAGTCATCTCTTTATGAGTTGCTCAAAAATCTACAAGATGAATCAATTACACTTGATATAAAGATGGATTTATTAGTAGATACGATGCGTAATTCTCTAATTGACGATAAAATTTTGATGCAAATTGCGAGTATATTTTCAATGCCTATTGATATTTTGGTGGAGCTTCTCTCTTTGAGGGAGAATGGTAAGCTTAACCTACAAGAGATGAAAGTTTCCGATAAGATACAAGAACAGTTTCCTGATATATTTTTTGGAGTGAATGGATTAGACAATATTTTGGTACTATCAAGTGAGATTCAAGTTACAAGTAATGGTCTTTTGAGTGTAGAAATGGATAAACTCTCTATGCATAAAAATGGTAATGAGGTCTGGATTGTCTCCAAAGGGATTGACCAAGATAGTGTAGATGAAATAATAGGTCTGATAAATCAGATGAAAAATGCTCCTGATGATTCTAATAAAAAGAGAGGTTTTTTCAACTTCAAATTATAGTTTGAGAAAATCCCCCACTCTAGGGAGATAATATTATCGGCGATGTGGATCTATTTTGAGTAGAATTAAATCAGCAATCATATTTCCAAGCAGAGTCAAAAATGCACCAATTATCAAAATCCCCATAATCACAGGATAATCCCTACTCAAAGCACTTTGAAAAAATAACAAACCCATCCCATCAATGGAGAAAATCTGTTCTAATATTACACTTCCACCAAGTAGACCTGGCAAAGACAATCCCAAAATTGTGATAATAAAAGGCATTAGATTTGGGTAGATATAGTATTTAATGATAGTTTGTTCATCCAAGCCTCTACTTTTAGCAAAAAAGATATAATCACTTTTGAGAATATCAATCGTAAGAGAGCGGACATAAAGCATTAAAGAACCAAATCCTACAAATACTATGACAAAAATAGGCAAACTAAGATGCCAAGCAATATCTAAAAATCTTAAAAGTCCACTCTTTGGTTCTAGGGATTCTAATCCAGTAATTGGAAATATCCCAAGCTTCAAACCAAAAATAAGTATTAAAATTAGTGCCAGATAAAAACTTGGCGTAGCGTAGCTAAGAAGAGCAATTTGCTTAAGAGTAGCATCAGTTTTAGCTCCTTTTAGGGCTGATTTGATACCAAAATGAAATGCCAAAAAAAAGATAATTATCATTGAAACGATATTAATCCCAAGTGTCACCAAGATTCTATTTTTTATCTCATTAATTACACTCTCTCCACTTACAAAAGAGACCCCAAAATCTAAATGTAGTATAGATTTTAGCCAGAGCCAATATTGAATATGTAGAGGTTTGTCAAGACCATAGACACTCTTTAGGTGAGCTATCGCTTCTGGAGTCATATTTGGATTTAATCCACCAGCAGAGAAGAAGCTATTTGGAGCTAGATTTATAGCTCCAAAAGTGATGATCGATATCAAAAATAGCATTCCTGCAAGGTAGAGGAGCTTTTGAATTAATAAAATAGATAACTTCTTAACGCCCATTCTCAATCAGACCAAAGAAGTTTTTTGCTTCAAGTGAAGCAGAACCAACTAAAACACCATCTACACTATCTATTGCCGTAATTGATTTGATATTAGAAGAGTTTACACTACCACCATAGATAATTGGAGCTTTTATTTTACTCTTTAGCTCTTTACAGACAGTATCGATATCTTCTGGAGTTGCAGACTTTCCACTACCTATTGCCCAAATTGGTTCATAAGCGACTATCAACTTCTCATGATTTAAATCAATCCCATCAAATTGACTCCAGAGATATTCAAAAATTGCACTCTCTCCTTGCTCTCTGACACTCAAAGGCTCACCAATGCAGTAGATTATCTTGAAGTTATTCTCTTTGAAGTAGTCAAACTTTTTAGCAATCTCTTCTTGAGACTCTCCAAAAATTTCTCTTCTTTCACTATGACCAATTAAAATTGTCTTGATTCCAAACTCCTCAAGCTGAGATAGTCCAATCTCACCAGTAAATGCACCACTTCTGGCTGGATAAGCATTTTGAGTCCCTATGATGATATGATTCGTAGATGGCAAAAGCGCTACAGATGGAGGGAAAACTATCACTCTATTATCTATTTTGGCATTGTCTAAAAGCTCTTCAAGCTCAAGCATATAATCTGTCGTAGAAACCCTTGTGTGGTTCATCTTAAAATTTGCTGCAAAAATCAAAATCTACTCCTCTCTTGCTAAAACTGTAATTCCTGGAAGCTCTTCACCCTCAATCAATCTTAAGCTAGCTCCACCGCCAGTACTGACAAAACTCATCTCATCTACATCTCCAGCTCTGGCAGCAACATCTGCTGTATCTCCGCCACCTACTATTGTAGTAGCGTGACTTTCTGCGATATAGTGACTCATTTTGATTGAACCTTTTGCAAACTTATCCATCTCAAAAACTCCCATTGGTCCGTTCCACATAATTGTATTGGCATCACTTAGAGCTTCACGAAAGAGTCTAGATGTAGCAGGCCCAATATCAAGTCCCATCCAATCTGCTGGAATCTCTTGGGTCGGTAGATATTTTACAATTGTATTTTCACTAAATTCAGGTGCTACTACTACATCTACAGGAAGATAAAATTTGACTTTATTCTTTTTGGCTTTATACATGATTGTACGAGCTTCATCTATTAAATCTTCTTCAACTAAAGAGTTACCCACCTCATAGCCTTGAGCTTTTAGGAAAGTAAATGCCATCCCACCACCAATTATCAATTTATCGACTTTTTGGATAAGCTTGTTTAGTGCTTGTAGCTTTCCTGAGACTTTGCTACCACCTACTACTGCTACAAATGGACGAGTAGGATTTTGAAGCACTTTGTGGAAAAAGTTGACCTCTTTTGCTAGTAAAAATCCAGCACCTCTATGCTCTTTGTCATACTCAAGTGCCATCGCGTGGATTGAAGCATGTTTTCTATGGCAAGCTCCAAAAGCATCATTAATATAAATCTCTCCAAACTCTTTTAGCTCTTTGGCAAAGTCTACATCATCTTTTGTCTCTCTAGCGTCAAAGCGTAGATTGTCTAATAAAAGTACATCTCCACCCTCCATTTTAGAAAATATCTCTTTGGCATTTTGGGAGATTACCTCTCCACTTTTACTATCATCAAAGAAAAGATGACTCTTTATTTTGAGTAAATTATCCAATCTTTTGTAGACAGGAAAAAGAGTAAACTTCTCATCAAACTCACCAGCTTTTGGTCTGCCAAAGTGAGAAGCTAAAACTACCTTACAATTTCTGTCTAGACAATATCTAATTGTAGAGAGTGCAGAGCGGATTCTTCTATCATCACTGATATTTCCAAACTCATCCATAGGTACATTGAAGTCGCATCTAATAAAAACACTCTTACCATCAATATCCAAATCTTTAATTGTTCTTAACATCCACCTTCCTTTTAAACTGCTCAATTTATGATACTATTTCAGTGTAATTTTACCAAATAAATAGAGGTTATTAGTTGATTAGAAAAGGAAGTGCTATTTTTGGGGGGAGTTTTGACCCTCCTCATCGTGGACATGAAGAGATAGTAAAAGAGGCTCTCAAGCTTGAAGATGTCTCAAAAATTATTATTGTTCCAACATATTTAAATCCTTTTAAAAGTGGTTTTCACCTTTTGCCAGAAGAGAGGCTCAAACTTTTAGAAGAGATTTTTGGAGAGTTTAAAGATGTAATAATAGATGATTTTGAGATTAAACAGCAAAGAGTAGTTTTTACTATTGAGACACTGGAGGCTCTCAAAAAAAGATATAATATCAACTCAATTATTATTGGTGCTGACAATTTAAACTCTATTCAAAAGTGGAGAGATTTCGAGAGCTTAAATAGTAACTTTGGATGGATTGTAGCAACAAGAGATGGTCAATCTCTAAATAATTTGGATATTTTAAAAAATTATAGAGTTATTGATATTAATGTTCCTGTTAGTTCGACTCAAATTCGAGCTGGTAATGGGCTAGAATTTGTCGATGAGAAGATAGTAAAAAGAGTAAAAAAGTTTTATAAGAAGGAGTTAGATTGAGTCTAAGTTTAGAAGAGTTGACAGAAGAGATTGTAAGAGTCTTGGATGAGAAAAAAGCTGAGGATATTGAAGTGATTGAACTTGGTGATATAGATTATATCGCCAAAGAGGTAATTGTAGCTTCATCTCTTGGAAAAAAGCATACAGCTTCACTATTTGATAATCTAAAAAGTGAACTAAAACCACTTGGTATAGATTTTTTTGGTTCAGATGAGAGTGAAGATTGGATTGTAGTCGATATGGGTGATGTAATTGTCCATTTGATGACACCAGCTTACCGCCAAAGATACTCAATCGAAGAGTTTTTGTCTGAGATGAGAAGTGACAAGTCTCAAAAATAGAGTTCAAAAATAGAAAGGAGAGAGATTTGGGTAAATCTCAAATCTAGAAAAATTATGTTAGCAGTAGCATTTACAGGTCCATCAAATAGTGGGAAGACGACATTGATAAAAAAGGTATCATCTCATCTAATAAAATCCAATAAAAGAGTCTCAATTATCAAACACGACCCAAAAGATAAAGCAGTCTTTGATACAAAAGGAAAAGATAGTCAACTATTTTTTGAGACAGGAGCTGATGTGGCTGTAGTCTCTCCTACTAGAACTACTATGTTTTTCCAGAGAAACTACAGTATTGATGATATTATTAGCAAATTTGGTAATAGAGATTTTGTTTTAGTGGAAGGGCTAAAATGGATTGAATTGCCGAGAGTTGGAATTTTTAGAGGTAAAATTGATGAGAGTTATTTAGATAGAGTAGATGCGATTGCCATCGATGATACGATAAATCCAAAAGATTATAATCTACCAGAGAGAATAGACATTTTGGATTTAAATAGTGTTGATGAGGTGGTTAGTTGGATTTATCAAAATGCTAAAAAGATAGAGGAGTGAAGAGATGGAGACTATTTTTGAAAATATCAAAGAGATTGCCAAAAGAGTAGATAGTGCAATCAAATTTGGAGAGCTTGGCTACAGCAATAATTCAAACTCTACAGGTGATAATCAGCTCAAATTAGATGTAGCTTGCGATAAAATTATAGAGGATATCTTTGCCAAAAACCCTGAAATAAAATCTATAATTAGCGAAGAAAAAGATGATAAAATGGAGCTTAATAATAATGGAGAATATACCATTTGTTATGATCCTTTGGATGGTTCTAGTATCGTAGATGTTAATCTCTCTGTAGGTTCTATCTTTGGTATTTATCGTGGAGAGCCAAGTAGTAAGAGTCTAATTGGTGCATCTTATATTGTTTTTGGGCCTAGAGTAGAGATTGTTACAGCCTTTGATGAATCTAGACCAAAACTATTTAGATTGACAAAGAGTGGAGAGTTTGAGGAAGCAGGAGAGATTACTCTAAATGAAAAAGGTAAAATTAATGCTCCTGGAGGCACTCAGAAAAATTGGCTACAAAAACATAAAGCTTTTATAGATTCTCTTTTTATGGAAGGTTATAGACTTAGATACAGCGGTGGAATGGTGCCAGACCTTCATCAAGTATTATTAAAAGGTGGGGGACTTTTTAGCTACCCTGCAACTACTGACAAACCAAAAGGAAAACTTAGAGCGCTTTTTGAGGTTTTCCCTTTTGCTTTAGTCTATGAGAGAGCAGGAGGCGAAGCTATCGATGAGCGGGGGAATAGACTCTTAGAAAGAGAAATAACACACTACCACGATACTACTCCTTGCTTTTTTGGCTCAGAGTATGAGATTAAAAGGTTAAAAGAGGCTTATAAAGAATGAATTTAGACTCAGAAAAAGAGCAGATTTTAGATAACTTTGAGCTAAATTTACAAAAGTGGCTAAATCAATTAAAAGATTGCCAAAACCAAAAAAATTTTGATAGTTGCTTAAAGTGTCCAGAAGTGTTGGAGTGTGATATTAGAGACTCTTATGTTGTAGCAGTTTATGAGAGTATGAACCACGGAGAGAGTGGGGGATTTGAATTTTAAGGAGTAAAAATGAACCAAAAAGATAGAGATTTTTTGATTAATAGCATTAGAAGTATTCCAGATTTTCCAAAAAAAGGGATAGTCTTTAAAGATATCACTACTCTTTTGAATAATAAAGAAGCCTTTAATATTTTGATGAACCACTTAGAAGAGAGATATCGAGGTTTTTGTGTGGATTTTGTAGCTGGTATTGATGCTAGAGGATTTATTTTTGGTTCGGCTCTAGCTGATAGACTTGGAGTTGGTTTTGTGCCTCTACGAAAAAAAGGCAAACTACCCTACACTACAGTTTCAGAGAGATACTCTCTTGAATACGGTTTTGATGAGATTGAGGTTCATATTGATGCCTTTGCTAAAGATGGTAATAACAGTACTCCTCAAGTTCTTTTGGTTGATGATTTGATTGCAACAGGAGGAACAGCCTCAGCCGGAGCTAAATTGATAGAAAAAGTTGGAGCAACGTGTCTAGAGTGTTGTTTTATTATTGAGCTTGAAGAGTTGAAAGGGAGATATATAATACAATATCCTGTCTACTCTGTACTAAAATTTTGAGTTGACATACTCCCCACGCATAAATGCGGGGGATTCTGGTTTTAAAGCGATGGTTGCTGATAAATAGCCAGTCTTACGCCATCTGTACCAAGAGTTTATGCCCCAACTCTACAGATATTTATACTTGCATTCAAATCTCTATCGTGTTCTGTTTTGCACTCAGAACAAATCCAAGCTCTATCTTTTAAGTTTAGTCTCTCTAAAACAAACCCACAATTAGAACAAGTTTTAGAAGATGGATAGAATCTATCAATCTTGATTAGATTTGTTTTATACTCCAAGATAGAGACAAACTCACTAAA
>Ga0256843_1000528_pt1 | contig 32582 bp, 29 predicted proteins | sample AlvinellametaG_FD_191572 | JGI IMG/M metagenome (GOLD analysis project Ga0256843, IMG submission 191572) | Pompeii worm associated microbial communities from hydrothermal vent at the East Pacific Rise, Pacific Ocean - Alvinella | ecosystem: Host-associated > Annelida > Integument > Unclassified ...
GATGGTGATATAGATTTTATACTCCAACGATATAAGCTAGACATGAAATATGAAGATGCTTATGGATTTGATATAGAATATGTCGAGAGTATGATAGCAAAAGGTAGAGATAATGAACTCATTAATGCACTTATCTCCAAGTTTAAAAAGCTTGAGAGAGAGTATGATTTTGTCCTTTGTGAAGGTATCAGACGCTCTTTTTTAACCTCTACGATAAGTTATGATTTAAATGTTAAAATTGCTCAAAACTTTGGCTCACCCTACATCAATATAATCAATGCAAAAAACAGTTCCCTTAAAGATATCTATGACAATCTTTTGATTGAAAATGAGTATTCGACCTCACAAGGATGTACCCATTTTGCTACTTTTATCAATAGAGTAAGAGAGAAAGATCTTCTTCCCTTAAAAAAGATGTTGGCAGATACGCCATATACAACATTTTTATTAAGAGAAGAAGAGGAGTTAAATCTTCCTACAATTGAAGATGTTATCAATGCTTTGGATGCGAGTGAGGTGATGGTACAGGAGCATGATAGGGTACGGGTTATAAAAGATGTAAAAGTAGCGGCACTCTCTTTGGATAATTTTTTAGAACATATTGATGAAGATGATTTAGTTATCGTTCCTGCTGATAGGTCCGATATTATTCTAGGGCTTCTTGGGGCACTGCACTCTAGGGCCTATCCAAATATCAGCGCTATAGTCTTTCCTTTTAGCATGAAAATACATCCAAATATAGAAAAGCTTATTAATGGACTTGAGAGTTTTAAAGTTCCTATCCTCTCAGTTGCTACAGATACATACAATACAGCTCGAAATATTATGAAAGTACACTCACGGCTTCGTGTAAATGCTGAGAGAAAGATAGCTCTGGCATTGGGTCTGTTTAACTCCTCTGTAGATATACGAGCAATAGAAGAGAAGATAGCTACAACCTATAATGATGTTATGACTCCTCAAATGTTTGAGTATAAACTCTTTGATATGGCACATCAAAATAAAAAACGTATTGTATTACCTGAATCTACTGATGAGCGGATACTTCGTGCGGCTGAGATAATATTGCGTAGAGATGTTGCAGATGTCATTCTTTTAGGTGATGAGGTAGAAGTTCGTGAACGCTCTATGCGTCTAGGACTAGATCTCTCAAAAGCAAAAATAGTAAATCATTTAGAGGTTGATTACTTTGAAGAGTTTGTTGAAGCCTTTTATCAAAAGAGAAAAGACAAAGGGCTCACTCGAGACAGAGCAAGAGACTCTATGACACATTTGAGCTATTTTGCAACTATGATGGTAGAGCTTGGGTATGCGGATGGTATGGTTAGTGGCGCTATTCACTCAACTGCGGATACTATAAGACCAGCTCTTCAAATTATCAAAACAAGAGAGGGTGTCTCTATCGTCTCGAGTGTCTTTTTTATGTGTTTTGAGACAAAGGTACTTGTTTATGGGGATTGTGCTATCAATCAAGATCCTGATGTTAAAGAGTTGGCAGATATAGCAATTGCATCAGCAGATACCGCTAAAATATTTGGTATCACTCCAAAGGTTGCTATGCTCTCCTACTCAACAGGAGAGAGTGGTCATGGTGTGGATGTTGAAAAAGTACGAGAGGCTACAAAGATTGTGAAGCAGAAGCGCCCAGATCTATTAGTTGAGGGGCCTATTCAGTATGATGCGGCGATTAATAAAGAGGTCGCACAATTGAAACTTCCTAACTCCAAAGTGGCAGGAGAAGCCACAGTTTTTATATTTCCAGATTTAAATACAGGAAACAATACCTATAAAGCAGTACAGCGCTCTAGTGGAGCGATAGCAGTCGGTCCAATAATTCAAGGGCTTAAAAAGCCGGTAAATGATTTAAGTAGAGGATGTTTGGTTGAAGATATTGTTAATACTATTGCAATTACAGCCATTCAAGCAGCACATATATGATGAAGATAGCAGTTCTAAATAGTGGAAGCTCCTCTTTAAAGATAAAGATTTTTGATTTTCCTTCCCGTGATGTTGTCTATGAGAGAGAGTTTGAGGGAAATGCAGAGGATATTTTAGAGAGTTTAGATATCGATTTTGCATCGATAGATATAATCGGACACAGAGTTGTGCATGGCGGAGAAGAACTGCATGAGAGTATAATAATTGACGAGAAAGTAATATGTAGTATAGATGAACTCTCAATTTTAGCACCACTGCATAACCCTGCAAATTTAAAAGGGATCAAAATTGCAATACAAAAGGCACCAGATGCACTGCAAGTAGCTGTTTTTGATACTGCTTTTCATACAACAATGCCAAAAGAGGCCTATCTGTATGCACTTCCTTATGAGATGTATGAAAAATATAATATTCGTAGATATGGTTTTCATGGTACTTCTCACTCATATCTCTTAAAAGAGGCAGCAAAAGAGTTGAAAAAAGAGACAATGGAACTCAATATTATAACCTTGCACCTTGGTAACGGTGCAAGTGCATGTGCTATCAAAGATGGTAAGAGCATTGATACATCTATGGGATTTACACCTTTAGAAGGGCTTGTTATGGGTTCACGCTCTGGAGATATTGATGCAGATATACCTCTTTTTATGCAAAGAGAGTTGAATCTTACTTTTAAAGAGGTAGAGAATATTCTCAATAGTGAATCTGGTCTACGAGGAATTTGTGGAGAAAATGATATGCGCTTGATAGAAAAAAGCAGGAACGAGAGATCTCAATTAGCTTTTAATATGATGGTTAGACGTATTCAAAAATATATAGGTGCCTATATGGTTTTGCTTGAGCATGTTGATGCTATAGTCTTTAGTGGTGGTATCGGTGCGAATTCAAAGAGAGTTCGTGATGCTGTTATGAGTAATGAAATACTCAAAAATATTAAAACATTAGTTATTAAAACTGATGAAGAGTTAGAGATTGCAAATGAGTGTTATAGGATTGTTAAAAAAGAGGGTATATAGGCTATAAAAGCCTATATTAAAGTTAATTGCCTAGGATTAAAGTGGTGTTACGTTCTCAGCTTGTGGGCCTTTTTGACCTTCACCAACTTCGAAAGTAACTCTTTGACCTTCTGCAAGAGAAACTCTTCCACCATTTGGATTATTTACTTGACGGAAGTGTACGAATACATCTTTCCCACCATTATCTTGTTGAATAAAACCATAACCTTTTTCATCATTGAACCATTTAACTGATCCGTCCATTAATTCTGCCATTGTGTAGCCTTTTGTATAAAATTGTGTCGAAATATCGGGAGAGTCTTTAGGAGGTTTTAACGCAGTTAGAGCAAAAATCACACTAAAGATGAATTCACGCCTCATCTTTCACTTGGCAACAGTATATCTGAATAAAGTGTATAATCAAACCTTTTTACACTTTTTTTGTAAATTCTTTTTTTTATATGAATAAAACCCCTATAATAAGGGGTTTTGATATTCTCTTTTAGGACTCTTTAATCTTTGAAAGAATCTCTTGATACTCTTGAAGGGCTCGCTCTATAGCTAAAATATCAAAAGCGTCTACTGCATTATAGATTTGCGTTGCATATCTATCGAGAAGTTCTACCTTGTAGTTGAGGGCGAGCTCTTTTACTTTTGAGGCAAACTGTTTAACATCCTCCATAGAGTTGCTCTCTAGTGCCTTGTCCCGGAGTTGCTCTATCTCACCACTTAGAGCATTTATAATCTCTTCTTTATAGAGATGAAGCTCTTGTGAGAACTCAAGAGTAGGGGTAGTTACTCTCTCTTCATCAACTGGAGTGCTGTTTTCATGGGCTAAGAACTTCATCAGCTCTCTGTAGAGATCATAACGTAAAATAGGCTTACGTAAGAAACCATCAAAGTGTGCCCGTTTGGAGCGCTCATACTCATCTTGCATTACAGAGGCCGTCAATGCTACAATAGGTATCTCTTTTGAGATCTCTTTAATCTGCATTGCTGCTTCATAGCCATCCATTACGGGCATTCTAATATCCATTAAAATAAGGTCAGGATTCTCTTTTTTGTAGAGATTTATCGCCTCAAGACCATTCTCTGCACTGATAACTTCAATGGGTGAATTTTCAAAGTTTCTTATAATAAGCTCTCTATTATCTTTGATATCATCGACGACAAGGATCTTTGCCTTTTTAAAAGAGATAGCATTTAAGTTCTCTATCTCCTCCTCTTTGCTCGAGCCTTCATCTACAATGGAGGAGATGTTTATCATTGGCAGTTTGAGTGTGAAGGTTGAGCCCTTAAGAGGGGTACTCTCTATTGTTATCTCTCCTCCCATCATTTTTGCCAACCTTTGAGAGATGGAGAGTCCAAGCCCTGTACCACCATACTTACGGTTATCTTGTCCTTCACTCTGCTCAAACTCTTGAAAAATCTTTTTAAGTTGTGATGGTTTAATACCTATACCACTATCTTCAATAGCGATCTCAAGATTGGCTTTTGAGAGATGATCATCAATAGAGATAATTTTAGACTTTAACTTTATATAGCCTGTTTCAGTAAATTTGAGTGCATTTCCTAAAAGATTGATGAGAATCTGTCTTAGACGAACTTCATCAAGCATAAGTCCCGGAGGAATATTTGGATCGCTCTGGACAATCATATCAAGACCCTTCTTTTGCACATTCATCGTAAATATATTTCCAACATCATTAAGTAGTTTATTGACATCAGTAGGGGTGTTGTTGATTGTGAGTTTTCCAGCTTCGATTTTAGAGAGATCTAAAATATCATTAATAAGTGTTAGAAGTGTATTTCCAGCTGATTTTATCGTTGAGACATAGGTTTTTAGTCTTGGTTCACTGATCTGTTCATTTAAAAGCTCTGTAAATCCGATAATTGCATTCATAGGGGTCCGTATCTCATGGGACATATTTGCTAAAAATTCAGATTTGGACTTATTTGCCGCATCAGCTTTCTCTTTTGCAACTTGAAGCTCCTCATTTTTGGATGCAAGTTCAAGTTCTGTCTCTTTAAATGATGTAATATCCCAGTTTACACATAAAATCTTCTCTTCTGAAGGTACTACTACAGCATTTGCAAAGATATATCGAAGTGTATTGTCATGGAGTAGAATTCTAAACTGCAGCTGTTCTCTTTGATGCTCTCTTTGAATAGCATGGAGACATGCAATGAGCTCCTCTTTATCTTGAGGATGGATATAGCTTAAAAACTCATCTTTACTCAGCTGACTTTTATTCTCTTCAATGGCATATATCTTACGGCTGTTATCATCAATCTCAACATAAAAATCCTGAGATGCTTTAATAAAACGAATCTCTAAAACACCTAAAGAGACAATGTTTGTAGCAAGAGAGAGACGCTCATTGAGTAGTTTTACTCTCTTCTCTGTCTTAGCTCTTTTTTCAATCTCGTGTGAGAGTTTCCTGTTCCAGTAGAGTGTACCAAATATTAGCAGTGAGAAGAGAATGGTGAGCTCATAGATAAGTGTATAGTCAATATGGTTTGTAATATCGACTTTTTGCCAGTTACTAAAGATCTCATTTCTCTTTTTCTCCGGAATATTGCGCATGGCTTTGTCTAAGATAGAGTATAGGATCTCTTTCTCTTTTGTGACAAAAAAGGTAGTGCTCATCTCAACCTGTGTTGTTCCGACAATACGTAGATCACCTAAACCTTTTGTACGTATAAGGTAGGCTGCAACAGGCATTGAGATTAAAAATGCATCAATCTTGTCTTCATAAATTCCCTGGATATCATCAACACTCTCTACCTCTATAAAGTTAATATCTTTGTAGACTTTTAAGAGTTTTGATGTATACCCATAGCCGCTAATAAATGCTATACGTTTATCTTTGATATCTTGGAGGTCATTAATATATCCGTGAGAACTATTCATCAAGATAACAATTGGTGTCTTCATATAGGGAGTAATAGCTCTGTAGTTCTCTGCTAAAACAACATCATCAATATCTCCCGATATTGCATCAACTGCTCTTTTTTTGGAGAGCTTGAGTGTCTCTTCCCAGCTCTTGACAGGATGGGGTTTAATCTTAAGTGATGTAAGCTTCTCAATCTCTTTGAGATAGTCTGCTACAATACCGATATACTCTCCATCTTTATTGAAGGCTTCAAAAGGGAGCCAATTGGGGTCACCTGTAAAACTTATCTCTTTATGTTTTGCTATCCAGTTTCTCTCCTCCTGAGATAGAAAAGAGTTGTTCTGCTGCTTCAGATAGTAGGTAAAGAAGAAATCTTCGCCAAGAGTTGTTCTCTTTGTAAGTTTCATAAGATGGAAGAACTTTACCATATTGTTATACTTATCGAGTGAGTAACTTCCAATATCGTAGATATTTGGCATAATCATCTGCTCTGTAGCATCTGCTTCATATCGAACTTCCTCTATATCTACATCTAAAAGTTTTGATATAACTGCAATACTCTCCTCTTTATGTTTAAGAGCATAGTTCCACCCTTTGAGTGTCGCTTCGCGTAGAGCCAAAACCTCTTTTATATCCTTTTGAAGATGCTTTTTTGTTGTGTAGAAGTTATCTCCATAGAAATCAACACCGTAGCTTTTTGGGTCAATTATATTTATCTCTATACCCTTTTTTCTCATGCTGTATGGGGTATGTATGGAGGATGCCTCTATAGCATCTACATCGCCAGAGATAAACTCCTTATAAGAGGTGAAGTCGTAGAGTTTTGTCTTTGGTGTGAGACCTACTGTCTTCTTAAGAAGAATTTTTAAAGAGATGCTCTCATCGGAGTCGATATCAAGCATAATCTTCTTCTCTTTAAGATCATAGGGTGTGGCGATATTTGATGATTTTTTGGAGATAAAGATACGTGTAGAGTATTGAAAAATCTGACCAAGTAAAACGGGATCTTCTCCCTGTAGATAGGAGAGTAAAACAGAGCTGTCACCTACTGCATAGTTGATCTTTCCCTCTTTAATAGCGTCGAAGAGCTCTTTTTCACTAGAGAACTCTTTGAGCTCTACATCAAGAGCTCTCTCTTTATAAAAACCTTTCTCTATGGCCATATAGTAACCGGCATATCGAAAGGATACACCCTCATCAGCACTGTTAACACCTATATATATAGGCTCCTTAGCATAACTCAGTGATGTGAGTAGAAGAAAGATAAAGAGAAAAGCTCTTTGAACTCTACTGCATTTTTGAGAGTTCAATAAATTCATGGCGATGCTCGTTAAATATATCGACTAGTAGCGGATCAAAGTGTGTTCCTCGTCCCTCTAAAATTGCTGAAACGGCATCATCTGTTGACCATGCCTCTTTATAGACTCTCTTGTGTGTCAATGCATCAAAAACATCTGCAATTGCAACAATTCTTGCATAAATATGAATCTCTTCTCCCTTAAGTCCAAGAGGGTATCCACTACCATCCCACTTCTCATGGTGTCCATAGGAGATGATATTGGCAGCTTTCATAACACTGCGTTTTGCCTTGCTGAGATACTCATTTGCTTTGGTTGTATGTGTCTTTACAAGGGCGAACTCATCATCGGTAAGTGGTCCAGCCTTATAGAGAATCTCATGCGGAATTGCAATTTTTCCGACATCATGCAAAGGGGCTGCATAAAAGACGAGATCTTCATCTTTTTTACTTAAATCTTTATGGTAGTGTGCCAGAAGGCGTGAATAGTATGCAACACGTTTTGAGTGAAGTCCTGTCTCATCAGAGACAGACTCTAAAAGTTCCGTTAAGATATAGATAATATCGAGTTGATTATCAACAAGTTCTTGTAGAATCTCCTCATTTTTCTTTTGAAGATCTTTCTCTCTCTCTTGGAGTGTTAGATTGTTTTGAGTAAGAATTCGTTTTGCACGAAAGAGTTCAAGGTGGGTTCGCACTCTCGCTTTGAGCTCGCTAGCTTGAAAGGGTTTTGTTATGTAGTCGATTCCACCTACTTCAAAAGCTTTCTCTATTGACTCAATATCGGCTTTTGCTGTTAAGAAAATAATAGGAATATCTCGAGTATTAACATTGTTTTTGAGCTCTCTGCAGACATAAAAGCCGTCAAGTCCAGGCATCATGATATCTAAAAGAATTAAGTCAAAGTCATTTTTCTGAATTACCTCAAGTGCCTGCATACCACTTTTTGCAAATGAAAATTCATATCCATCATCTTTTAGGGTACTCATTGCTACTTGGATATTTTCAACGATATCATCAACAATTAATATACGGTAGTGATTGGTATTTTGCATAATAAGTTTAATAATCCTCTTGTTAAAATCCGTAGTATTTTATCACAAATAGCAAAAAGCTAGCTCAAAGTGGTCTATTTACTCTCTATTTTATACATATATTGTGGATTATGTCGATATATGTAGCAGTAAAAGGAGTATATAGATATGGATATTGCATCAAATGGTACAATCTTACAGAGTGGTTTATATACGAAACGATTAGATAGTAGTGAGATTAAGGCTTTACGAGAGAGTGCCTCAAATAGTATGAATAAGTATACTTTTAAGGAGTTTTCACAAAATAACTTTTTTCAAAAAGAGGAGCTCTCTGTAGGGGAGAAGATTCTTAAAACTTCTGAGGAGTTTAGTAGGTTTCTCTATGAGAATGGGATTGATGGTGTTCATGTAAAACGTATCTCAGAACTAACTTTTATAGCTCCATCTTTTTTAGATACAAAGGTATAGTAGCTTTTTTTAATTTACTTCAGTGTATCATTTCATAATTAATTTCAAGGAATGATTTTTGAGCATCTATAGAGAGTATGATATACGCGGTATTTATGAAAAAGAGTTAAATGAGCAGAGTGTTGTTCGTATAGGGAGAGCTTTAGCCGATAAGATAGAGGGTGAGTATGTTGCTGTGGGATATGATGCACGTTCACACTCTCCAGTTCTTTTTGAGTACCTTACACGTGGACTCAATGCCGGAGGAAAAACAGTTTTAGATATGGGACTTGTTCCTACACCGGTAAACTACTTCACAAACTACCAAGAGTGGGATGGTATCACTCCTTCAGCTTCTATTATGATTACAGGAAGTCACAATCCAAGCGAGTATAACGGTTTTAAAATTACTATAGATAAACTACCATTTTTCTCTGATGACATCTATGCTTTAGGTGCTGAGTGTGAAGCGATGGATATGCCTGAGGCAACAGAGAGAAAAGTTATTAAAATTGATGCGGTGAGTCGCTATATTGACTATATTGTAGATGCTTTTTCGCACCTCAAAGATATGCCAACCAAGATAGTTTATGATTGTGGTAATGGTGTTGCAGGTGTAGTGACTGAAGATATTTTTAAAGCACTCAATCTTAAGAGTAAAGGGCTCTATGTTGATCCTGATGGAACTTTTCCAAATCACCATCCAGACCCCTCTGTAGAGCATAACCTAAAGGATGTCAAAGAGCTTCTTGAGAAAGAGGGGGAGATCGCTTTTGCTTATGACGGCGATGCAGATAGAATTGCTGTACTTACGCATAAGAACAATATAAAAGGGGATATGATGGCCCTTTTATATAGCATGAAGATGGATAAACCGACAGTAATTGGTGAGGTGAAGTGCTCTCAAGTGATGTATGATGAGCTAGAGCGTCGTGGATGCAAGGCAATTATGTACAAAACAGGTCACTCAAATCTTAAGGTGAAGATGAAAGAGACAGATGCAGATTTAGCCTGTGAAGTGAGTGGGCATATCTTCTTTAAAAATCGCTACTTTGGGTATGATGATGCCATCTATGCAACACTGCGTATGTTGGAACTTATCCATGACGGGATTGATTTAGATGCAGAGTTAGCAGCCCTTCCAAAGGTCTTCTCAACAGAAGAGATTAAAGTTGAGACGACAGAGGCGGAGAAGTTTAAACTTATTGAGAAGATAAAAGAGCTTTTAAAAAACCCACCAGCCGATTTCCCTGCAATTAAAGATATAATCACTGTAGATGGTGTACGTATAAACTTTGAGAAGGGTTGGGGACTTGTCCGTGCATCAAATACAACACCGGTATTGGTGACACGCTTTGAGTCTATTGATGAGGCAGAAGCGAAACATTATGAGCGTGCAATTAATGATTTGATAGCCGAGGCTCAGAAATCTCTCTAAGTAGTAAAACAATAAAGAGTAATTAATACAATTATAGGTAGAATTGCGCCATTTTACTAAAGGATGGGTTCTAATGCTTTTCTACCTTACAATCTTCTTGATTTTTCTCTACTTTAAAGTGGCGCGTGTCTACAAAAAAGAGGAGAACTTTACACGTCTTATCTATGCACAAAATATGCTTGTCGCAATCTCTGCTTTTGCTCTGTATATTTATGGCTTTAATCACCTCAATACCTATATGATTCTTGGTGTATCACTCCTCTCTTTTATTGTTACTGCATTGATTATCACTACGATACAGCTTGGTATATTTATAGATGGAAAACCACTTATGGGAATTAGTAAATTCTATAAGTTTATGCCTTTTTTGGCACTCTTAATTGCAGTGCTGAGTTTTAGGTTATGGGCAATTTAACCCTCTATTTGTTATACTGTTACTAATGAAAAAACTCAAGGAAATTTAATGAAAACCCATACTCTTTTAATGCCTCTAGATATGCACCTGCACCTACGTGATGCAGTGATGTTGGAAAATGTAGCGCCACTCTCGGCGTATAGCTTTAGTGGAGCGCTTATAATGCCAAACCTTGTACCTCCTATTGATAGTAAAGAGGATGTCATCGCCTATAAAGAGCGTATTATGGCTGCTGTTCCAAATGACTACTTTGAACCCTATATGACACTCTTTTATAAAAACTATGATAAGCAGTTTTTAGTTGATGTCGAGGAGGAGATTAGTGCTATTAAACTCTATCCTGCCGGAATTACTACAAACTCTGAGGGTGGTGTGAACTCTTTTGATATAGAGGAGATGAGAGAGACTCTAGAGACGATGAGCGAACTTGGTATTCCTCTTTGTGTTCATGGTGAGACAGATGGTTTTGTTATGGATAGAGAGGCTGAGTTTATGTCAATTTATGAGCTGTTGGCAAAGAACTTTCCAAATCTTAAAATCATAATGGAGCATATAACAACAAAAGAGGCTGTTGAGATGTTAGACAAATATGATAATCTCTATGCAACTATTACCGTACACCATCTTCTTTTAACACTTGATGATGTAGTTGGCGGTATGATGCAGCCACATCTCTTTTGTAAGCCTATTGCAAAACGTCCAGAAGATTTAGATGCACTTTTAAGTATTGCACTTGAAGCACACCCAAAAGTGATGTTTGGAAGTGACTCTGCACCACACCCTCAACATAAAAAAGAGTCATGTGGATGTGCAGCAGGTGTCTTTACAGCACCAATAGCACTTCAACTTTTATGCGAGATATTTGAGCAGTTTGATAAACTTGACAATCTTCAAGCTTTTGTAAGTGACAATGCTCAAAATATTTACGGAATCTGTCCTGAGTTTAAAGAGGTTGTTTTAGAAAAACGTCCTTTTGTTGTTCCTGAGAGCTATTCTGGAGTTGTTCCAATGTATGCAGGTGAGACTATAAATTGGGCTATAGAGAGTGTTGAGTAGAGTCTTACTTTTAGAAGATGATCTGCTCTTTGCAGAGACTATTGTAGATTTACTTGAAGATGAGGGCTACGAGGTAGCACACTATCCTAATGGTGCAGATGCACTTGATGCAACCTATGATAAGAACTTTGATATCTACCTTTTAGATATCAATGTACCTCTCATTGATGGCGTCTCTCTTTTAAAGGAACTTCGAACTGCAGGTGATGAGACTCCTACAATCTTTTTAACATCACATAAAGATAAAGAGATGCTTGAGAGGGGCTTTTTAAGTGGTGCAGATGACTATGTAACCAAACCTTTTGATATGGATGAACTTCTTCTTCGTATACATGCACTTCTTCGTAGAGCAAAAAAGGATGAGCCTGAGTGCAGAGGTGATCTATGCCACGATAAGATTCATCAGAGAATCTTTTATAAGGGTGAAGCACTTGAACTCTCTAAAAAGGAGTATGAACTTCTTTTACTTCTGATGAACCACTGTAACGCCCCTGTTCCAAAGGAGCTTATTTTAGATGAGCTCTGGAGTAGTTCCGAGGGTGGAAGTGATGGTGCTATACGTGTCTATATCAATCGTATTAAGCAACTTTTACCAGAGATGCGAATAGAGAATATTCGCGGGGTAGGGTACAGACTTGTTTCGTAATCTGCGAGTCAGTATATTTGTCTACTACCTTGTTACCCTTCTTACATTTCTATCATTTTTATACTATTTTATTGCTGTTTTAGAGGTTGAAAATCTCTTTTTACTTGCTATTATTACTCTTTGCTTTGTTATTCTCTCCGGAGTTTTTATCTCAAAACTTGCTGTGGACCCTCTTATGGAGTATGTAAAAAATCTGCAAAATCTCTCAAAAGAGACACTCCATGAACTCAATCTGCCAATTAGTACAATTACAACAAATACACAGATGCTCAAACGAACAATTGCAGATGAGAAGTTGCTAAAGAGAATAGGGCGTATTGAGAGTGCATGTGAGATGCTGCAGCAGCGTTATGATGAGCTAGATTATCTTATCAAGATGCAGTCAAAACAGGAGGTAAAGGAGAGGTTTGCCGTAGATAAACTCTTAAGTGATAGAATAGAGTTTTTACAAAAGATCTATCCCCATATGGAGTTTACAAAGGAGCTTGAGAGTTTTGAGATTGTAAGTGACAAAACAGGGCTCTCAAAGGTGATTGACAACATTATTGACAATGCAGTAAAATATTCTGCAGAATCAAAAAAGATAGATATAAAATTAGATAAGAGAACGATTTATATATGCGATTACGGTATTGGTATGGATGAGGTTGAGGTAATTCGCATCTTTGATACCTACTACCAGGCAAATGAGAATATGCAGGGTTTTGGCATAGGGCTTAGTATGGTAAAAAGATTTTGTGATACTAATGAGATAGAGCTTAGTTTTGATTCAAAACCAGGTTTTGGAACAACTGTAAAATTAAAATTTAAATAGATATAGGAAAATGATGCAAGAGACAACAAATATAATGGCAATGGCTGAGAGTTTACTTGATTATGGTGTAATGGGGATTTTACTTCTTATGAGTGTGGTGACACTATGGCTCTTTATAGAGAGGATGATGTTTTATAAATCTGTAAGGGTTGAAGATTATAAACACCGTGATAATCTCGAGCTTGATTTAACTGATAATATCAGTGTAATTAGTGCTATAGGTTCCAATGCTCCTTATGTAGGACTGTTGGGGACTGTTATAGGGATTATGATAACATTTTATACGCTAGGAGATGCAGGAGCTGTAGATGCAAAGAAGATTATGACTGGTTTGGCTTTGGCGCTTAAGGCGACTGCGATGGGACTTGTTGTCGCTATTCCTGCTATTGTTGCATACACTATTACACTTCGTAAGGTTGAGAGAATTTTAACGAAGTTCGATGTAGAACAAGAGTCAAAGTAGCCTTATGTCAAAATGTAAAAAAGCACATAAAAGATTTGACACTATAAATGTCATCCCCTTTATAGATATTATGCTTGTTCTTTTGGTTATGGTTCTGACAACGGCTACTTTTATAAAGCAGGGTGTTATTCCTGTGGATCTGCCTGAAGCAAAAGCATCTCAAAAAGAGGATATAAAAAAAGAGGTTACAGTCTATGTCAATGCAAAAGGTGAGATTTTCTTTGAGAAGCAAAAAGTTGATTTAAAAGTGCTAGAAGAGAAACTCGCAACTGTTGCAAAAGAGCAAACTGTCATTCTTAGAAGTGATAAAGAGTCAAAGTTTCAAGATTTTGTTTCTGTTATGGAGATCTTAAAACGTCTCGGACACGAACAGCTCTATATCGTTACAAAAGAGTAGCTCTTAGTAGCCACTCTCTAGAAGTTTAAATCTCTTTTTTGAATTCTCTTTTTCTACCTTTACTAAAGCCTCTTGCTGCGCTTTTTGTGTAGCGTTTACTTCTGTATTAAATGTTTTAGTTTCAACCTCTTGTATATCGTTAAAGAGTGAACTCGCAATAAAAAAGAGTATCATAATAACGACAATGCTTGCATAAAGAAGTAGATAGTTTTTTATATGACCAGATTCAAATGGGTTTTGCATAAATAGATTTCCTTATTTTAGTTCAGGGATATTTTTGCAGGTATTATACCCATATTCTATCAACTCTTTTGCCATATTAAACTCAAACATTCCACAAAGATTTCTCGGTATATCTATCTCAATATCTGGTGGATAAGCTGCTAGTTTCATTCGTGCAATGGTTCCTTGCATTGTCTCAAATGATTTGTTGGCTATAACATACATACCATCTTCTGTGGCTATGGCATCAGGGAGTGATATGTTTGTAAGATACTCTTTTATCTTTTTTGAGATAGAGGAGTCTTTTGAAGCTCTCTTTAGAGGGAGGTTTGAGTGGGCCTCTCCTCCAAGATTGACTGAGATTGTCAGCTCTGTAGTATCATGAAAAGTTGGTGCAATAGGTACCGGGTTTAAAACACCTCCATCTATTACACGTCGTCCATGGTAGCTATAGGGTGTGAAAAATAGTGGTAGGGAGATAGAGGCACGAATAGCATCAAGCAAAGAGCCTTTGTTCATCCAGACCTCTTTTTCTGCATGAATGTCAGCAGCAACAGCTGTGAATTTTATGGGGAGATCTTCAATATTGACATCCCCTATTAGTGAGCGAAGTCTCTGCATAAGTTTTTCTCCAGAGACGAGCCCTCCACTCCCTTTAAAGTCTAAAAGTTTGAGCATATCGAGTACATCAAGCTCTTTGAGCCACTGCTCATATATATCGAGCTTACCCGCTGCATAGAAACCACCGACAAGTGCGCCAATGGAGCATCCTGATATAGACTCTATTTTATAGTTATGCTCCTCTAGATATCTGATAATACCAATATGTGCCAATCCTCTGGCTCCACCACTTCCAAGGACTAAAGAGACACTTTTTCTCTTCATACTCTTATCGTTTTATAAAATAATTTCAAAACATGCACCCATCTCATTGTTATATACCCGCAGTATACCATTACAATGCTCTTCTACAATGGTCTTACTCATATAGAGGCCTAGACCGGTTCCATCTTTTTTTGTTTTTGTAGAGAAGTATGGATCAAATATTTTATCGATAATATCTTCAGGGATCCCTCCTGCATTATCAATAACGCGTAAGATGTTATCCTCTGTCTCTATGATGATTTTAGGATTTTGAATATCCCTCTCTATGAGTACATCCTCTGCATTTTTAATAAGGTTAAGAATAACCTGTTTGAGCTCATTTGGGTATGTATTAAAGATTTGTCTACTTTGAAAATTCTCTTCAAGTGTAATGTTTTTGTTTTTAAGTGATATCTCAACAATGCTTAGTACACTCTCTACCAGCTCTTTAAAGCTTGTCTCTTTCTTCTCTTTATTGACTTTGAAAAACTCTCTAAAGTCATCTATGGTAGTGCTTAGGTGTTGTGAGTAGTCAGAGATTTTTGTTGTAATATCTACAACAGCATCTTTATCTAGTTTGTTAAGTCTTGCTTTCATATTTAAGGCGATACTTGCAGAGCTGATTGCAGCAAGAGGCTGTCTCCACTGGTGCGCAATCATGCTCATCATCTCACCCATCTGTGCAAGACGAGACTGCTGTAACATCTGTTGATCTTTTTTTCTATTGTTCTCTATCTCTTTTGCTATACGCTCTTGAAGGTTCTCATTAAAAGCAGTAATCTCTTTGGTCTTTTTATAGAGTAGCTCATTTGAGTATTTAAGCTCCTGTTCACGATGATATATCTTATCCTGCATAATGTTAAAACTATCAATAATACGTTTAAAGAGAGAGTATTCTATATTCTCTAGTGGTATCTTTTGGACATCACTCATATTTGAGAGCTTCTCCATCTTTTTAATAAGTATCTCAAGAGGCGTTACGATTTTATCTGTAAATTTTCTTGCCAAAATCATAATAATAAGGATAATAATAGGAATAAGAACAACTACATAAGGCAGGAGTGCTAGGACTTTGTCATCAAGTGAGTCATAATCCTCTATGGTCACAAGTGTCCATCCTGTATCATCACTTTTAAAGTAGACCATAAAGTTGTCAACATCTTGCTCTTCATTAAAAAACTCTACATACTCTAAAGGCTCATACTCTTTAACAACCTTGTTGTAGTACTCTGTTTTAAAGAAGTTGTCATGATAGTAGGGTCTCTCGTCACTTTTATAGATGTAGTTTCCATCTTTATCAACAATGAGTATAATGTAGTCAATACTCTTTTTAAGATAGTCAATGAAATCCTCTAAAATGGTAAGGTTAACATCAAATACAAAGATATAATCTTTTGTAGGAATAACATAAGAGATAGTCTCTCTATTTTGTGTTATTGCTTTATGCATAGTATTAAAAGTTGATTTTTTTATATCTTTATATATGGAGAAAGGATTTTGTTGAAGATACTTTTGTTCTATCTTCTTTGTAACATTAAAGTCCGAGACGAGATTAATGGCCTTTTGCTTATTTCTATCAAAAATGAGTACAGTCTCAACTTCATCATTAGCTCGAATAAATCTCTCTATATCAATCGATTGAAAGTTCTTTTGCATAAAAGATGTCTCATCATCTATCTCTTCTAAGAGTTGGTCGATATTGAAATGGATATCTTTAAGGACTTTCTCATGCGATTTTATACTAATGTCTTCAAAGATAAAGTATATCTTTGCAAATAAAAATGCAGAGACAACAAGTGTTGGTACAATACCAATAAGGAGGAATTTTCTCTGCAGATCTTTGCTGAACTTTTTATACTGCATTTTGAATCTCTTTTGTATCTAGCTCTTGAGGCCTACCAAAGTAGTATCCTTGAGAGTAGTCAACACCAAGAGATTTTAAGATTTTGTAAATCTCCTCACTCTCTACAAACTCAGCTACAGTTTTAATGTTTTGCTCTTTTGCAAAGGCTACTATAGTCTTGACAACAGAGAGAGCATAGTCATTGTGAACAATATCACGAGTCAGACTTCCGTCAATCTTTAGAATATCTGGTGAGAAGTCAACAAGTCTCTCAAAGTTACTGTAACCTGCACCAAAATCATCGATAGCAATCTTAACGCCTAGAGATTTTACATCTAAGATAAACTGTTTTATTAACTGAAAGTTTCTAACATGCTCATCCTCTAGAAGTTCAAAAACCAAACGGGAACTCTCTGTATGGTACTGTTGTAGAAGTGAAAATATCTTCTCTCTTGTCCTTGTATTTTCTATATCGATAGCTGATAGATTGATTGAGACATCAAACTCTGTATCGGCTAAGGCTTTAAAGGAGTGTTCAAGAATAATATCAGTAATCTGCGTATAGTACTTACTCTTTTTTGCTATATCTAAGAAGTAGTAGGGTGTCAATACACTTCCATCTTTATCTATGAGTCTCACTAAAGACTCATACTTTTCCACCTCTCCATTCTCATTGTTAATGATTGGTTGAAAGTAGGAGACTATCTTCTTCTCCTCTATAGCTTTTTTTATCATTGAGATTGTCTTTATATTCTCTTGAGCACTGCGTAGCTCCTCTTCAGCAAGATTATTTGCCACAATAAAGGTTCTATTTTCACGAAGCAGTTTTTTAATACCAAGCATTGCACTCTCAAGAATCTTGTTTGATTTATATGCCAAACTGATAATAAGAGCCATATCATAATCTATCTCACCAATATCTACTCTATCTTTACGTACCCTATCTTGAAAAGCTTTGAGTCTCTCTATGAGCTCATCCTCATCTTCCATACAGATATCTCGCTCTTGTGCAATTGCATACTCTCCGTTTCCAAGTAAAAAGACCTTCTCAAAACTGCAGATATCTTCAACAGCCTCTTGGAGATACTTCTGTATCTTCTCTTGAATTATCTCAATGGTATCGGTATCATAGAGCTCTTCTAAGATATCATACTCCTCGAGTTTCATGTAGATAACAAGAGGATCTTTGAGATTCTTTATTGTATCATTGAGCTGCTTTTTTGGGTTCATAATATCTGTAATATCTTTAAGCAGGGCAATATACTCGATAATCTCTGCATTATTATTCAAAATAGGTTTGATAGTCGCATCCATATAGAGACTTTTGTTCTCTTTTGAGAGTATCTTTAAGATTCCATTGTAGAGCTCTTTTTTCTCTGTAATCGTATGCCAAAGTTCAGCTAACATCTCCGGAGTTGTATCGGGATGACGCATAATACTGTGGTGCTGACCTATAAGCTCCTCTTTTGAGTAGCCTGTTACATCGCAAAATTTATCGTTTACAAAGGTAATAATACCATCCAAATCTGCTTTGGATACAATGGCGCTACTGTTGGTGAGCTCCTCATACTCTTTTAAAAAGTGCAGGTTTGTCTCTACCTGCTGTTTAAGCTCTAGTTTGGTTGCAACTTTATTTAAAATACCTAAAAACTGATTTATCTCAACAGGTTTGAGAAGGTATCCCTCAACACCGAGTTTTATACTGTCTATAAAGAAGCCAGACTCATTATAGGCAGAGAGAACAAAGATAAGTATCTGCTCATCTATCTCTCTGATAGCCTTGATCATATCAAGACCATTGAGCTTTGGCATATTAATATCTGTTATGATGAGGTCTATAGGCTGCTCTTTGAACTTCTCCAAACCCTCTTGGCCATTTACGGCAACAGTAATATCTTCAAAAAACTCCTCTAAGATCATAAGAGTAGTCTCTCGCGCTTCAGGGTTGTCTTCTACGTAAAGGAGTTTTAGTCCACGAGTAAAGCTTACTAACTTATCTACATTATCTAAAGTGTACATTTTAATTCTTATTGGTAATTTTTGCAGATTATTATATCACAACTAATTGATTATAACAGAAGAATTTTTAGGAAAATTAGAAATAAATAAGTTTTTTATAAGAGGATGTTATAGTTTTATTTAATGTTTAAAAAAGTTAGGAAATTGGCTTTAAAGGTCCTTCGCGAGTTGATTTTCACTTCGTTCAAATATCAACTCTTGATTCGAAAGCGATAAACGACAAGAAATTGTCGTAAGTGGACTCCGACGGTCAGTACTTCGTACATTGACCTCTGATGCGACGCCTAAAAGGTAAGTCCTCGACGGTGCTTACGCACAACGTCTGTGGTTCCTGACGGGTGAACGCAAAGCAGTTTGCGTTTATAGGTCTCCGTCGGCTGGGACAAGCCCATCAGCCTCTGGTGCGCAAGCTAAAAATGACACGAAAGTGTCATTTTTTTAACGCTTGCTTACATCATACCCGGCATTCCCATTTGTGGAGGCATTCCAGCGCTCATGTCTGGTGCTGCTTCCTCTTTTGGAAGTTCAAAGATTGCTGCTTCTGTTGTAAGAAGTAGGCTTGATACCGAAGTTGCATTTGTAAGGGCTACACGCTCAACTTTAAGTGGGTCGATGATACCTGCTTCAAACATATCTACATACTCACCAGTTGCAGCATTAAAGCCTATTGTCTCTTTCTCTGCATTTTCGATTGCATTAACAACTACACCAGTATCATAACCAGCATTTGCAGCGATCTGTTTTACCGGAGCTTTTACAGCGCGTAAGATGATCTCAGCACCGATTTTTTGATCGCCCTCTAAATCAGGAAGCTCAACTTTTGCAGCAGCACGAACAAGTGCAGCACCACCACCGATAACGATACCTTCCTCAACAGCTGCTTTTGTAGCTGAGAGTGCATCATCAACACGGTCTTTTTTCTCTTTCATCTCTGTCTCAGTAGCTGCACCAACTTTGATAACTGCTACACCACCAGCAAGTTTCGCAAGACGCTCTTGGAGTTTCTCTTTGTCATATTCGCTAGTTGTTGCTTCCATTTGCGTTCTAATCTCTTTAATGCGAGCTTCAACTGCCTCTTTGCTTCCAGCACCATCAACGATAACCGTGTTGTCTTTGTCAATTACTACACGAGCAGCTTGACCTAGCATATCGATAGTTGTACCTTCAAGTGTATGACCAGTCTCTTCGCTAATTACCGTACCACCTGTAAGGATTGCAATATCTTGTAACATCGCTTTTCTTCTGTCACCAAAACCTGGAGCTTTAACAGCAGAGATGTTAAGAACACCACGAAGTTTGTTCACAACTAAAGTTGAAAGTGCTTCACCCTCCACATCTTCTGCGATGATTAATAGTGGGCGGTTTGTCTTTTGAACTTGCTCAAGAACTGGTAAAAGGTCTTTGAGTGAGTTGATTTTGCTATCAGCTAGTAAGATCCAAGGATTTTCTATCTCAGCAGTCATCTTCTCAGTGTTAGTGATGAAGTATGGACTGAGATATCCTCTGTCAAACTGCATACCTTCAACTACATCAAGCTCATCTACGATACCTTTAGCCTCTTCAACAGTGATAACACCATCTTGACCAACTTTCTCCATAGCTTCTGCGATCATCTCACCAATTTGTGAGTCAGAGTTTGCAGAGATTGTAGCTACCTGAGCGATTTCGTTTTTATCTTTTACTACTTTTGAAGCTGCTTTTAGGTTCTCTAAGATTGCTTCACAAGCTTTATCCATACCGCGTTTTACTTCAACTGGGTTTGCACCTGCAGTGATGTTACGCAGACCTTCGCTAAAGATAGCATTTGCTAAAACTGTTGCAGTAGTTGTTCCATCACCTGCCTCATCAGCAGTGTTACTTGCAACCTCTTTAACAAGTTGTGCACCCATATCTTCTAGTTTGTCTGCAAGTTCTACTTCACGAGCAACTGAAACACCATCTTTTGTAATAACTGGGCTTCCGTATGATTTTTGGATTAAAACATTACGACCACGTGGTCCCATCGTTACTTTTACAGCATCTGTGAGCTTTTCAACTCCCTTTGCTAGTTTATTTCTTGCATTGTCTGAAAAAATTATCTCTTTTGCCATATTTTTATCTCCTTAAATTTTATAATTGTTTAATTATATTTTATACTTTATGCGATTACACCTAAAATATCAGATGTATCAAGTACTAAGTACTCTTTACCTTCTAGTGCGAGCTCAGTTCCAGAGTATTTTCCAAATACTACAACATCACCCTCTTTAACATCTTCAACTTCGCTTGATACTGCGATTACTTTTGCTTGAGAAGGTTTCTCTTTTGCATTGTCTGGGATGATAATTCCACTTGCAGTTGTATTTGTCTCTTCGACTCTCTCTACTAATACTCTATCACCTAGTGGTTTGAAATTCATTTAATTATCCTCCTAATTACTAATAGTCTTTTAATTTACAGTGTGATTTTACTAAATAATTGTAAAAATGTCAATACCCTTAGTCATGTAGACTAAAGTTTCTTAAATAATTAAAAACAACTTTATTTATGGAAACTATTTCATAGAGCAGTAAAATAAGGCTATTATCTTTAAAGTGTTAAACTTTTTTTATATTTTATAACAAAGGAGATAAGTGCGTAGTTTTTTTGAATATGGTGAGAGAGTAGAGGGGTATGATGTCCCTGTTTTAAATGAGAGAGAGGCAAGAGCTGCTGCTGCGATACTCTTTGTGGGGGCCTTCTTAGGCTTAACAAACGGTGTAATGTTAGGTACTGCAGTTTTTTCCAAATATTTTGTTACATTCTTTGCACTTGATTTTACTATTCGTGTTATTCAGCCTCGATATGCACCGAGTCTACTTTTGGGCCGTTTTTTTGTTCAGAACCAAAAGCCAGAGTATGTAGGTGCTGCACAAAAAAGATTTGCATGGGTATTGGGAATGATACTGGCATGGCCTATGTTCTACTATCTGGTAATTGATTTTCAACCAAACCCGATAAAGGTTCTAGTCTGCTTAGTATGTATGGCACTTCTCTTTTTTGAGGCAGCTTTTTCTATCTGTCTAGGATGCAAGATATTTAATCTTATAAAAAAGGAGAGAGCAACGCACTGTCCCGGTGGTGTCTGTGAGATGCAAATAAAAGAGCCTGTTCAAAAGTTCAATCCGATACAGCGTCTTATTTTACTCTTTACAGTTGTAACAATCCTCTATGGTACATATGCCTATATGACTAAACTTAAGACAAGAACAAATCTTGGTAAGAAAGTAGAGTTGATGCTTATGAGTGATGAGGAGCTAAAAGCTTTAGAGGAGCTGGAGTACCAAAAGGAGTTGGCTGAGTTTGAAAATGATGATTTTTAATTTTCATCAGTTTTGAGCTGGTAAAATTTCATTGTGATAATAGATTTTACATTTTTAGATATGGAGGAGTACAGATGCAAGAGAGAAAAATAAAAAAGGTAGTGCTCTTTACAACTCCGACATGTAAATGGTGTAGTGTTGCAAAAGAGTACTTTAAAAAGAGTGGTATTAAATTTAAGACTATCGATATTACAAAAGATACAAAAGCCGCAGAAGATTGTCAACGTCATGGATGCCGCGGTGTACCGGTAGTTTTAGTGGGTAGTAGATGGATTTGTGGCTTTGATCAAAAGGCTATTGAGAAGGCTTTGTCATAAAAGTAAGAGAATTTTTTCTTACTTTTATAAAACTCTAAGATGAAGTTGTATATAATTCCACCCTCTTAAAAGATGTCAAGGTAGCTCAGCTGGTTAGAGCGCTGGTCTCATAAGCCGGAGGTCGAGAGTTCAAGTCTCTCTCTTGACACCATTTTTTAAGAAGCCTTTTTAATATTCCGGATTAGCTCAGCGGTAGAGTAGGTGACTGTTAATCACTTGGTCACTGGTTCGAATCCAGTATCCGGAGCCACTTCTTAGATTAATCAAAAACATTACATTTTAAAATAGATATAAAATAGAGAGATATCTTGCGATACCTTCTATCTTTTATACTTCTTACTCTTTTTCATACCGTTAAGTAAAAATGGTAAAAAGACGATAATCTCAAGTATCAATGAAATTCCGACTACTTTAAGTGTTCCGTCAGCATCATCTGTATATGGAAGGCCTCCTGTATTCATTCCAAAAAAACCACTAACGAGTGTTAACGGAAGAAAGATTCCAGAGAGCAGTGTTAAGTAGTATATGTTTCTATTCATCTTCTCATCAACCTTTGCTCTGTAGAAGTTATAGAGATGGTCGAGTTTGTCCAAAGATGCTTTAGAGAGGTCTCTAATACGCTCCATATGCTCATGGACATCTGCATAGGCCAACTCTTCAAATGTTGTAGACTTCTTATGGTAATTTATGAAAAGATCAAAAGAGAGTGCTGCATCAAAGATAAGACGATGAACTAAAGAGAGATCTTTTTTATAGGCTAACCATTGTGACATAAAGTCATTACTAAACGAGTGTTCATATAAAGAGTCCTCAAGCATATCAATCTCTAGATAGTAGAGTTTTATCTCTCTAATGAGCTTCTCTGTCTTTATATCTAAAAAGTGGTTCATATCTTCAAGTGAACCCAACTCTTTAAAATCAGCCTTATCACGCTCATAAAGATAGCAGCTGTTGCCTTGGACGATAAAGGCATAGGAGATTATCTTGATAGTGTTGTTTACTATCTCAGGGAGTCTTAAAATGAGCAGTGAGTGCTCATCTGTGGCTGTAAAGTCTGAGGGGTGTTCTGGGTTTTGAATATCTTCTAAAATATACTCATCAAGAATTTTCTCTAAATGCATCTTCTCTCTCTTTTTTTCGTTTTCTTAAGATATTTTCAGCAGGGATGAAAAACTCCATACTTCCAAGTTTTTTAATAACAACTCTCTTCTCTTTAAGGAGTTCAGTGAGGTTTTTTTGACTTCTCTCATCAAAAAGAAGATCTATATCCTCCGTAGTCAAGGGGCGTTTATCTAGTGTATTGACTATTTCCTCTTTTGTATAGTGACTCTGATTAGACTCAGCATGTTGCCGTGAAGCAATGTGAATAGGTAGTGAGCTATCAAAGAGCTTAGAGAGCTCATAAAGCTCTTTGTAGCTAATTCCCATAACAGGATAAGCTGGTGGTCTGTCTATAGTCCCTAAGTCTATTCGTGTCGCATCTATAGATAAAAGTACTTCATTAAGTTTTTGAATTTCTTCTTTTGTATCATTGAGTCCATGAACAAATAAAATCTCTATAAAGAGTTTACCTCTGTACTCTTTTGAAAAAGCTTCTAGTCTCTCTACAACTTTTGCAATCTCTATACTAGGGTGCGGTCTATCGATTTTTTTAAATATTTCAGGAGTTACTGCATCAAGTGAAAATTTTACTTGATCGAGTTTTAAAAGAGAGTTATATACATCTTCATTTATCAGTGTTGCTGAGTTGGTAAGAATGAGTGTCTCTGTATCATTTTTGATTTTGTCAATCTCATCTATGAGTTTATCTAGATAGGGATAGAGTGTTGGTTCACCATTAGCTGTGAGAGTGATTACATCTATCTTTTCATCTAAATGTTTTTTGAGCTCAGCTATAATAGTAGCGACTTCTACACTCTCTTGTTGCTCATCAACAGTAGCAGCAGGAGCGAGTTCGCAGTAGAGACAGTCAAAGTTGCACTGCTTGTGTGAGGGGGAGAGGTCTACACCCAGACTCATGCCAAAACGGCGAGAGTTTATTGGGCCGAAGATTATGCTATTTTTTTCCACTAACTCTGTGACACTCGTTAATGAAATGCTTCGCATTCTCTACAGGTACATCAGGAAGGATTCCATGACCAAGGTTAAAGATATGACGTTTACCCTGCATAGTCTCTTGAATAACCTCTACACATTTAGTAGTTGCCTCTTTTGAGTAGAGACGACACGGCTCCATATTTCCTTGAAGAACATACTTCTCACCTAAACGCTCTTTAGCAAATGCCATCGGTGTTGACCAATCTACACCAAATACATCAAAGTTACCATAAACTTTATCTAAAAATGCAGGAATACCTTTAGGGAACATAATTACTGGAATATGAGGATACTTCTCTTTTAAATATTCAGCAATCTCTACCATATATTTCCATGAGAACTCATCATATTTTCCAGGCTCAATAGCTGCTGCCCAAGAGTCAAAAATTTGAACAACATCAATGCCTGACTCTATCTGTTTCTCCATATAGAGTTTTACAACATCTGTCACTTTTCTAAGGATTTTATGAAGGAGCTCTGGGTTTGAGTACATCATCTTTTTACAGATATTGTATGTTTTAGTCCCTTGACCCTCTATCATATAGGTTGCAAGTGTCCATGGAGCACCAGTAAAACCGATAAGTGCTTTCTCCTCTGCAAGTTGCTCTTTGATAAGCTTGATAGTGTCATAAACATATGTAAGTTTGCTAGCTGCCTCTTCACCGCCTATGAGTTTATCTAGGTCAGCTTCACTTGTGATCGGATCAGAGAACTTAGGACCTTCACCTTTTACAAAAGAGAGATCCATTCCCATCTCATCAGGGATAACTAAGATATCACTAAAGAGGATTGCTGCATCAACATCTAAGATATCAACAGGCTGAAGTGTCACTTCACACGCTTTTTTAGGGTCATGACAAAGATTTAAAAAGTCACCGGCTTGTGCACGTACCTCCATATACTCTGGCAGGTAACGACCAGCTTGTCTCATCATCCATACCGGAGTGTATGGTGTCTCTTTGCCAAAACATGCATCTACAAATATTTTACTCATTTTTATCCCTTAATGTTTATGTCCAACTTTACCGAGGAAGTATAAACCAACGGCTACAGCTGTAATTGAGAGTGCGAAGTAGAGCATCTCTAATGCTCCAGTATACTCTGTGTGTCCAACTCTTTGAAAGAATCCTACTACTAAAACCATCACAATAACTTTAGAGATTTTATCTTTAAGTTGGTCAAGTGAGTGGATAGCTAAAATTTTATTGCCTCTCTCTTCATCCTCTTTGGCTACATCTATATCTGATATAAAAAGTTCATAGAGACCAAATGAGAAGATAAGCATAACAACACCAATAAGGTATAAATCAACTGCACCTATAATACCACCGACAACTTGCTCATGAAAACGTTCAGGATGAAGATGGTTTATGTATGTTGAAATAACCATAGAAGCAGTTTGGTAAATATCTACAGAAGCTACTATAAAAAGTGCAATAGCACCTACCAGACCAAAAATAACAGCAAGAAGTACCATAAATCTAGTACTCCAAAGCCCACTTTCAAATATTTTTTCTAACATGATTAGCCTTCCATCTCAACCCATTTTTGGGCAATTCTTACAGCATTTGTAGCGGCACCTACTCTTAAGTTGTCTGCAACTACAAACATATGCAGTATATTGTTTGCATAGTTGTCTTCACGAATACGTCCTACAAAAGTCTCGTTTTGATCTACACAATCTTTAGGCATAGGGTAGAGAGCCTTATCTGGATCATCTACAACAACAATATTTGGAGCTTTTGCTAAAATCTCTCTGGCCTCATTTGCACTAACCTCTGAGTCAAAAGTAAGTGTTAAAGCCTCTGAGTGACCACGAAGAACAGGAACACGAACACAAGTTGCACTAAGAGCTATCTCTTTATGCATGATCTTTGTAGTCTCATTCACCATCTTCATCTCCTCTTTTGTGTATCCGTTTTCCATAAATACATCAATCTGAGGAATTACATTGAGTGCAATCTGCTGATTAAAAGCTTTTATCTCTGCCTCATCGAGCTTAAAAGCAAAGAAAGCCTGCATCTGATTTACCAGCTCTTCCATAGCAGATTTACCAGCACCACTTGTTGCTTGATACGTTGCAACATCAACACGAACTAACTCATAGGCATCATCAAGAGGTTTGAGTGCTTGAACCATCTGAATAGTTGAACAGTTAGGGTTTGCAATAATACCAGTCTCTCGCCACTTCGCTATATCTTCAGGGTTGACCTCTGGAACAACTAAAGGAACATCTTCTTGCATTCTAAAGTGTGATGTGTTGTCAATTACAACAGCTCCCGCTTTTACAGCAGCCGGTGCAAACTCTGCACTTACACTTCCACCAGCAGAGAAGATCGCAATCTCTACCTCTTCTTCTTCAAAAATCTCATTTGTGAGCTCTTTGATTACTAACTTTTCACCATTAAACTCTAACTCTTGACCTGCACTTCTAGCAGATGCCAAAGGGGTAAGTTTTGCTAGAGGAAATTCAATCTCTTCTAATATTCTAAGGACCTCTTCTCCTACTGCTCCATTTGCTCCGACAACGGCTACATTATATTTTTTCAATCTTTTCTCCTAATTTTATTTTCTTACATCTAGATAGAGTTCATCTTTTTGTATCTCACTACTCTCACTCAGAATCACAGAGCGCTCAACTACCGAGATAAGCTCTCTGATATTTCCAGGCCAATCATAATCGAGAAGTTCGCTACGAGCCTCTTTTGAGAAGTATTTCTCCTCAAAACCATATTTTTCACAGTTCTCTTTACAGATTGCATCTGCAATCTCTAGTATCTCATCACGTCGCTCTCTTAGAGGAGGAATGTGAAGTGGAATGGTATTGAGTCTATAGTAAAGATCCTCTCTAAACTCACCATTTTTTATCTTTTCATCTAAGTTGGCATTTGTTGCTGATATTACACGAATATCTATTTTTATAGCCTTTGACGAGCCAAGACGTCGTACCTCTTTCTCTTGAAGAGCACGAAGTAGTTTCGCTTGAACACCATAAGGCATCTCGCCTATCTCATCTAAAAAGAGTGTTCCTCCGTTTGCTAGTTCAAATTGACCCGCTTTGGACTCTGTTGCATCCGTAAAGGCACCCTTTTCAAATCCAAAGAGTTCACTCTCAATGAGGTTCTCCGGAATAGCAGCCATATTGATTGCAACAAATGGTTTTTTTGCACGGGGTGAATTTTTGTGAATGTATGAGGCAAAGACCTCTTTACCGACACCACTCTCACCCAAAAGTAAAATACTTGCATCTGTTTTACTTGCTTTATCTGCTATAGATAGAGCTTTTTGCAGTGCTTGAGAGCTTCCTAGAAAGTCACTCTTGTTTTTTTCTGCTTTTGTAACACTCTTTTTTACTTTGAGTATTTTATCTTCACGTTTTATAGCATCAACTAAAGCATCAATATCAAAGGGTTTTAATAAGAAATCTTTAACCCCAAGATGAATAGACTCAATAGCTCGTGAGAGTGTTGCATTCCCTGTCATTATTATGACCTCGTAGCGCCCGTTTAACTCTTTTACAAACTCAATACCATCCATCTTAGGCATATTGATATCGGTGATGATTAAGTCAAAGCTCTCATCAAGTTTTTTCAGTGCATCAATTGCATTTTTGAAGGTAACTACTTCAAACTCTTTATAATCGCTCATAGCAATTTCAAGAGATTTTCTCATATTAATATCGTCTTCTACTATGGCAATTTTCACTAAAAAGTCCTATTTAACACCTATTTTAAAGGTGCAATTTTAGCAAAATTATCATTAAAATCGACTTTGAAGCATGTTGTTTTTAGTGTGAGGATTGTTGTTGAACTGTTTTTGTAATCTGTAGTTTTCTCATTATGCTCTACATGGAGTCCTAGTTTATGAATATAGTGGATGAACTCTTCACTCTTTTTTGAGATAATTTCATGGAGGTTTTTCTCACCGTCAGACTCTAAAATGATTGGGTTATAGGGTGAACCGGAACACTTTTTCATCGCTTTTGAGATTAAAAGAGACTCATTGTATAGTATCGCATCTTTGATAACATATCTGTAGGATATAAAGTACTCATCTGCAGTGAGTGCAGATGAGAAGAGGGTAGTGAGAATTATTGTGCAAATTGAGAGTGAGAAAGTAAGATTTCCATCTCTACTTCGCATAGGCCCTCTTTAAAAGTAGTCTCAACAATATTGGCATTTCTAACCATTGCTTGAACAGATGTTCTTACTGTTGAACGTTTAACCATCATATTTTTAATCAAGTCTTGACCATCAATACGAACACCTTTGACTTTCTCTGCTATAAGTCTGTAGGCATCAGCAGTTGCTGCACGTTTTGCTAAAGCGTATGCTTGTGCTGGTGAAGTCGTATTTGTTGGTGCAACACCCTGTCCAACTACACTGATAAGAAGTGGTTTATTCTCTTGTAAAACATCACCCTTCTCTTCACTTTTTTGCATCGTTTCTGCTTTTGCTTGTGGTGCCTTTTCTACTACAGGAGCTACCGGAGGACTCTTTTGCTCTGGCATTACAATATTAATTGTCGTCTCTGTAGGTGCCGGTATTGTTTGAACAATAGTAGCAGGCTTAGATTTTGTCTCTGTAGTTTCGGCTTTTGTCTCTTGTGCATACGTCGTAAGGCTTAAGAGTGCTAATAATACTAAAGAGTATTTCATTTGGTATCCTTAATGAAGCATGACGCTTCAGATTTTTTTAATTTAAGCAACTACTATTCCACTTCTAGAGTTGTAGAGCCTTCACTGTTTTCATCTTCATCTTTTTCCTCTTTCGGACAGCGAGAGATAGAGACAACTTCATCACCTTTTACTATATAGACACCTGATGTATTTCTGCTCGATTTTGAGATAGTCTGCATATCTACACGTATCATCTTTCCAGCTTTTGTAAGAGCCATCATATCCATAGTCTCATCAACCATCAGACAACCTACAATATGTTTGCCAGTTTTTGCAGTCATTTTCATAGCGATTACACCGCTACCACCACGATTTGTGAGTCTATACTCACCTGCATCTGTACGTTTACCGATACCTTTTTCTGCAACAATTAGAATCTCTTGTTCATCATTGGCAATAATATTAGCATCTACTACTTCATCACCCTCATGTTTAAACTTGATTCCTCTTACACCACGAGTACTACGACCCTGCTCACGAGTTTTTTCTATCTCAAACTTAATACATTGTGCCAGTTTTGTAACAATAAAGAGGTATTTAATCTCTTTATCTGCAATTTTTGCAGTGATTAACTCATCATCTTCATCAAGAACGATAGCTCTTACACCGTTACTTCTAATATTGCTAAATTCACTTAAGTTGGTACGTTTTACAACACCGTTTTTCGTAAAGAAAACAAGTGATTTCTCTTCACTGAAGTCAGTTGTCGGGATGATAGACTGGATTTTCTCATCAGCTTGTAGGTTGATAAGATTTACTACAGCCTTACCTTTTGCAGTTCTACTGCCTTCAGGAATACGATAAACTTTTAACCAGTGAAGCTGTCCACGGTCAGTTACAAAAAGAAGTGTATCGTGAGTGTTACATGTAAAGAAGTTCTCTATAAAGTCATCTTCATATGTCGTAACAGCCGTTTTACCCTTACCACCACGTTTTTGTTTCTCATAGTTTGCCAGAGGAACACGCTTGATATATCCACGGTGAGTAATTGTTACTACCATTGGTTCATTAGGGATTAGATCTTCAATATCGATATCATCATAATCATCTTCAACTTCTGTACGTCTCTCATCACTGTATGTCTCAAGTACTTCATCAAACTCTTCATCAATAATTCTATGAAGAACCTCTTCGCTCTTAAGAATAGACTCTAAGTACTCAATCTGTTTCATCAGCTCTTCAAGTTCATTGACAATTTTGTCAATCTCTAGACCAGTAAGACGTCCAAGTCTCATTGCGACAATACTTGCTGCTTGAATCTCAGAGAAGTCAAACTCTGTTACAAGGTTTGTTTTTGCATCATCTTCATTTGTTGAAGCACGGATAACACGGATAACATCATCGATGATATCTATCGCTTTTTTAAGCCCCTCTAAGATGTGCGCACGTGCTTTTGCTTTTTCAAGATCAAAAATCGTACGGCGGATAATAATAGTTTTACGGTGTGCAATAAACTGTTTTAAGATGTCAATGAGACCAAAAATTCTTGGCTCTTGATTTAATATAGACAACATGATGATACCAAATGTAGTCTGCATAGCAGTCTGCTTAAAGAGGTTGTTTAGAACAATCTCACTCATTGCATCTTTTTTAAGCTCAATAACAACACGCATACCGTCACGGTCAGACTCATCACGAATCTCACTTACACCCTCAATAAGCTTATCTTTTACAAGATTTGCAACATTTTCGATAAGTCTCGCTTTATTGACTTGGTAAGGAAGCTCATCGATAACGATAACCTCTTTTTTACCTTTTTGTTCGATATGTGTCTTTGCACGGACTTTTATTCGACCACGTCCTGTTGCATAGGCATCAGTTATACCTTTCTTACCAAAAATGATACCACCTGTTGGAAAGTCTGGTGCTTTAATATGCTCCATTAACTCTAAAAGATCTATATCAGGATTGGCAAGTAGAGCTTTGAGACCATTCATAATCTCTACAGGATTGTGAGGCGGAATATTTGTCGCCATACCGACTGCGATACCGCTTGATCCGTTGATGAGAAGGTTTGGAACACGTGTAGGCATTACATCAGGCTCTTTTGTAGTACCGTCGTAGTTGTCTATCATATTTACAGTGTTTTTATCTAAATCTTTTAGAAGCTCACCGGCATATTTTGTCATTCTCGCTTCAGTATAACGCATAGCAGCTGCAGAGTCGCCATCTACAGAACCGAAGTTTCCTTGCCCATCTACAAGCTCCATTCTCATAGAGAAGTCCTGTGCCATACGAACAAGTGCATCATAAACAGCAGTATCACCGTGTGGGTGGTACTGACCGATTACATCACCGACTATACGTGCAGATTTTTTATATTTTGCACCGTATGAGAGGTTGAGTTTATCCATCGCATATAAAATACGTCTGTGAACGGGTTTTAACCCATCCCTTACATCAGGTAAAGCACGCCCAACAATAACACTCATTGAGTAGTCAAGGTAAGAGTTCTGAAGAGTCTCTTCTATATTAATAGTCTGTATATCGTCGTTATTTAGCAAATCGCTCATTAAAACACCCTAGTATTTAAAAATAAAATTTATGCATAATATCTTATTAACCCTTAAGAAAATGTTTAAAGAGAACTCTTTTATTGATTAAAAATTAATCACTATAAAAATATTTAATAGCAAAATTTGTAATATACTCTGTTTCGAAAAATATAGATGAAAAAGGATTCACATGAAGAAATGGTTAATAGCACTACTGCTTGCTTTACCAACATTCGCATTTGCTGAAGATGCATTAGATACGGGAGATACTGCCTGGATGATGATATCTACGGCATTAGTATTACTTATGACACCGGCAGGTCTTGCACTCTTTTACGGTGGTATGACAAGAAGCAAAAATGTACTTAATACATATGCTATGGTTTTTGGAGCATTTGTTGTTGCATTTGTTGTTTGGATTATTGCTGGTTACTCAATCGCATTTGGTACAGCTGAGTCTGCTGCTGTTCAAAATGTAATGGGTGGGTTTGGAAATGTAATGTTAAGTGGTATCTCTTGGAGTGATTTAAGTGGAACATACCCTACTTATGTATTTGTTGTTTTCCAAGGTACATTTGCTGCTATTACTGTTGCTATTGCTTCTGGTTCTGTTATTGAGCGTATCAAATTCTCAACTTGGATCGTATTTGTTGCTCTATGGGGACTTATAGTTTATGCTCCTATTACGCACATGGTTTGGGGTGGTGATGGTGCACTTCTATTTGATGCTGGTGCTCTCGATTTCGCTGGTGGTACTGTTGTACACATGAATGGTGGTTTAGCTGGTTTAGTACTTGCTATTTTAGTTGGTAAACGTGCTGGATATCCAAAATCTGCAATGAAACCTGCTTCTGTAATGTTAACAGCTC
>Ga0256843_1000529_pt1 | contig 32558 bp, 24 predicted proteins | sample AlvinellametaG_FD_191572 | JGI IMG/M metagenome (GOLD analysis project Ga0256843, IMG submission 191572) | Pompeii worm associated microbial communities from hydrothermal vent at the East Pacific Rise, Pacific Ocean - Alvinella | ecosystem: Host-associated > Annelida > Integument > Unclassified ...
TGCGTTTTGAAACCGAATCATAAATAACCATGCAGTGCCGCCTTGATACCCCAGGCCGTAAGGGCGCTAAACAGCGTAAACCCTAACGCGTGGGGGATATATTTGGAGCGCATTATATCCAAAACCCTCTCTCCTCCCACCGCCTTGAGGGTGAGCCAAAAGAGCACCCAGCCCCCCAGGCTGGAGGCCAGTGCCAGCCCGGGGGCGGCCAGCGGGGCGATGAGGAGCAAAGAGAGTGCGATGTTGACACCCAGGGATTTGGAGGCAATCATTGCCGCCTCTTTCTGGCGGTTGTCCGCATAGAGCCACAAAGAGAAAAGCTTGGCCAGCCCGAAAGGCAGGAGCCCGGCGATGTAGCCCAGTAAAATAAGCGCCGTCTCTTTGGTGTCGGCCGTGCCGAAAGCCCCCCGCTCAAAGAGGAGTTTGACAATTTCGGTATGCAGTACCAGCGTCACCGCCGTCGCGCCGCCCAGAAGTCCCAGCAAAAGGGCGAAAGCGCGGCGGGAGGCGGTGACGGCCTCTTGAACCCTGCCGGCTTTGAGCGCCCGGGTGACGGAGGGAAAGAGGGCCGTGGCCGCCGCCGTGGCAAAGAGTGCCAGAGGAAGCTGAAAGAGACGGTTGGCGTAGAAGAGGTGGCTGATGGCGCCGCTGTTGAGAAAAGAGGCCAGCCAGGTGTCCACGAAAGCGGCGAGCTGGGCCGTGGAGTTGCCCAGCACCGCCGGCAAAAAGGCGCCATGGAAGGTGCGCAGTTCGGTTTGGATCTTCTCCTGTTGGGATCTTAGCTTCCCAAACGCTGTTATCAGCGACTGCCAGATGCCAAGGCGCCGGGCCATCCATATATGAAGGGCCACCTGCGCTGTGCCGCCCGCGAGCACCGCCCAGCTCAACGCGTGCACGATCTTGAGCGGTTCTTCGTACCGAAAGAGCAGGAGGGCGGTGATCATGGCGATATTGAGCAAAGAGGTGCCAAAAGCGGTGACGGCGTAGTGCTCTTTGTTTTGAAGCAGGGCGGCCAGGAAGGCGACGACGAAAATGAGGTCCAGGTAGTAGAAGTTGATGGCCACCAGCGGCGAGGCCAGCGCGACGGTTTTGGCGTCAAAGCCCATGGCCACCGCTTTGGTAACCCAGGGGCTAAAGAGCGTTACCGCCAGCGAAAGAGCCAAAAGCAGAAGCAAAAAGCGTTTAAACAGGGCCACAGCGAAAAGATCCGGGTGGTCGGAGCGGACGTAGTTGGGCAGAAAGCTTTGGGTAAAGGCCCCTTCGGCAAAGATACGCCGAAAGAGGTTGGGGAGTTTGAAGGCGACAAAGAGGATGTCGGAGTAGATATTGGCCCCCAGAATCGACGCCATGAGAAGATCACGCAAAAAGCCGAATACCCGGGAGGTCATGATGCCGGCCGAGTTGGTAAAAAAGGAGCGAAGACGCATAAAAAAACACCTGCCGTTTGGGTTGAGCGAATTTTAACGATAGATAGTTTAAAATATAGCATTTCATTACACGTAGTGGGAAGGCAGACGATGGGTTTTTTCAAAAAGATGTTCCAAAAGGGTGACGCGAAATCGAAAAAAGAGGCGACAACCCCTTTTAAACCCGTCGTTGTCAAAACCACGCACGTGGGCAAAACACTCCAAAACGCCTCGGAAAAGTTTTCATTGCCGCTATCGCGTCTTGATTTTCACCTGATTCAGACACTCACCTCCGTCAAAATGGATGAAAATAGCGAATGGACTGAGGTGGATCCCGACGACTGGCCGCGTATCCATACCCCCGAAATTCTACTGAACCCCCACTTCCAGATTCGACAAGAGCACGAGATTGAGATACGCCTTTATCAGGAGGAGGCGTGGGAGAAGGATCTCTTTTTGCAAGTGGCGGCCGATAAGCAAAGAAGCCGGATAGAGGCGATTTTACGCTCCGGTACGGTGCTATACGGCGTAGAAGGGCTTAAAGAGAAGCTGATTGACCTCATTCGCAAAAAGATGCTCAAGGCCGGTATGCTGATTGATTTGTGGGAGAACCACCTTGAGAGCGGGTTGGACGAGGCCACGGCCAAGGCGTTGGTGGAGGGAGAGGTGACCCTTCACGAAGACCTGGTGTTGGAGGCGGCCCGCTGTTACGCCGCTGTGCCTGCCGTGGATGACGCTCTTATTTTGCGCTATAAGCAAAAGTACGCCAATGAGGATGATCAGGGCCGTATCGACTTCTCAAAACGGGGGTTTATTCAGGCGGTGGAAGAGGGAGAGGTGATCATTGAGTATGTCAAACCAAAACCCGGACGCCCCGGACGTAACTGCATGGGCGAGTTCATACCCGTCTCCGAACCCAAAGAGAGCCATCGGCCCGATTTTTCGGTAAGCGAGCACATTGCCGTGGAAGAGAGTGAGGAGAAGATACTTTATAAAGCGCGGCGCGGCGGGTATGTGGTGTTTGAAAACGGTGTTTACGACATTCGGGACGAGATGGAAGTGGAAGAGGTGAGTTTTAAGACCACCGGCTCCATTGAGGCGGGGATTGAGACCGATGTGAAGATTCGGGTGCATGAACGTGACTGGATGAAGGACGCCATCGGGACCGGCGTGGAGGTTGAGGCGGCCGATGTCAAGGTTGAGGGAAACGTGGGCGCGTCGGCCCTGGTACGCGCGGAGAACGTAGAGATTGGCGGGCAGACGCACCAAAGCAGTAAAATCTATGCCGAGGAAGCGCGGGTCAATGTGCTCAGGGGCTATCTGGAGGCCAAGAAGAGTGCCCATGTCACCCGCCTGGAGGGGGGAGAGATTGTGACGGCGAGGGCGGAAGTATCGCAGATGATAGGCGGAGAGATTCGCGGGTTGGACGTTCATGTGGAAGTTATGGGCGCCAACTGTAAAATCTACGCCGTGCGCCAAATTGAGATTGGCAAGATGCAGGGTGAGAACAATAAGCTCATCATCGACGCGGCGGAGATTCCGGCTTATCACGACGAGATCGCCCGACTTGAGCAGAAGCAAGAGAAACTTTCGCAAGCGCTTGAGCGTACCAAAGAGACATGGCAAGAACGTACGGCGCTTTATGAGAAGAGTGAGCCGGCTATTCGTACCCTCAAACAGAAGATTCTTGAGGAAAAAAGAAGGGGTATTCAGCCAAAATCGGCCTATGTCATCAAGATTCGGCAATTTCAGAAGCTGGCCGAGAAAGTGGCCGACTTAAAAGAGGAGATCTCAAAAATCGAGGCGGAGCTGGAAGACGTTCGCAAAAAGTTGACGTCTTATCAGACATCGGTTTTGCGCGCGGTTGTGAGAAACCGGGGGGCGTGGCAGGAGTATACGAGTGTGGTCTTTAGGCTTTTAACACCCCCGATGGAGTTGGAGTACCGTCCCAAAGCGGGTGCCGAAGGTGAGGAGATCTACCTTGAGCAAATTGAGGATGAGGGGTTTGAGGTGGCGGTAAGGAAGATAGAGAAATGATTGCGGGCATCTTTGGCAAGGTGGTCAAGAAAGATCCCACCTTTTTGCATGTGGCCACGCCCGGCGGGGTGGTGTATGAGGTCTTTGTCTCTTTGCAGTGCAGCGCGGCGGTGACGGAGCCGGAGGTATCCTTGCAGACTACCCATATCGTCAGGGAAGACGCGCAACTGCTTTTTGGCTTTCTGGACAGCCGGGAGAAGCGGATGTTTGATACGCTTATTAAAATTAACGGCGTGGGGCCCAAGGTGGCCATGGCCATCTGCTCTACCTTCAGTCCCGAGAGTTTCGCCAGGATTGTCGAAGCCAAAGATGTGGGGATGTTAAAGAGGGTGCCCGGCATCGGTCCCAAAAGCGCGGGACGCATTCTGGTGGAGCTTTCGGGCTTTTCGATGGAGCTTGCCGGGGGTGAAGGGGCGCAAACCCCCGCCCGGGAAGAGGCGGCCATGGCACTGGAGAGCCTGGGATTTAAAAAAGAGCAGATCGACAAGGCGCTTTCTGCCTGCGAAGAAGAGAGTACCGAAGCGCTGATCAAAGCGGCTCTGAGAAAATTAAGCAAACAAGGATGAAACGGTGAAATTCGCTCTACTGTTTGGGGGTGAGAGTTATGAACACGAGATCAGTATTGTCAGCGCCATCGCGCTGAAAAAAGTTCTGCCCAATGTAAGTCAATACATTTTTCTGGACGCGGAGGGCGGCTTTTGGCTGATTGCGCCTGAGCATATGCGCTCTGACCATTTTGCCGACGCAACGTACCGCAAAGGGGAGAGGCTGAGCCTGGAGAGGGGCGGTTTTTACCGCAAAAAGATGCTTGGAAACAAACGGCTGGAAGGGTTTGACGTACTGATCAACCTGGTGCATGGCGGCCAGGGCGAGGACGGTACGCTGGCTTCATTGCTGGAGTTTTTTGATATCCCTTTCATCGGTCCCAGGCGCGAGGCCTCGGTTGTCAGTTGCAACAAGTGGCTTACCAAGCTCTACGCCGATGGGGCAGGGGTGGATACGATTGCCTATGAGCGCCTGGGCATTGATGATGCAAGAGAAGTGAAAACCCCGTTGCCCCTCATTGTCAAACCCCTGCGTCTTGGCAGTTCCATCGGTGTGAGCGTGGTGAGGGAAGCCGGCCGGCTCGATTACGCGTTGGATCAGGCTTTTGAGTTTGACGACGAAGTGCTGATTGAGCCTTTTATGGAAGGCATTGCCGAGTACAACGTGGCCGGTTGTCGGATCGGCGACGAGTGGGTGATTGGCCGTATTGAAGCGCCGCAAAAAGAGGAGTTTTTGGATTTTGAGCAAAAATACCTCGATTTCGGACGCACCGGGGAGGTGGCCGAGGCCGACGTGGATGAGAGGCTTAAAGAGGCTTTGATCCAGGCGTTTAAACGGGTCTACGGCACCCTTTTTGACGGGGCGCTGATACGGTGCGACTTTTTTGTTCATGAGGGCAAAATTCTGCTCAACGAGATCAACCCCATTCCCGGCTCGTTGGCCCATTACCTGTTTGACAACTACCCCGACGTGTTGGACCGCCTGGCCCAAAACCTTCCGCGTAAACGGGCTATCCGTCCCACTTACGCCTATATTGACAAAGTCCAAAGCGCCAAGGGACCCAAGAGCCGATGAGCAGAAAACGCGAGGGCTTGCGAGACTTTTTCGCCCACTATCTGCCCCTCTACAAAGGCTACAAAAAAGAGGTCACAGCCGCGGTGGTGGGCATGGTGCTCACCTCCGCCGCCACGGGGGCCATTGCCTATATGGTCAAGCCTTTGATGGACCGCATCTTTATTGAAAAAGATGTCCAGATGCTCTACCTGGTGCCGGTCTTTATTATCGCCGCGTTCGTGGCCAAGGGGCTGGGCACCTATATGCAAAGCTACGCCATGAGTTACGTGGGGCAGGATGTGGTGCGCAAACTTCGCGACAATATGCTTTCGCACCTGATGTATCTGGGGGTCGATTTTCACCAAAAGATCCACAGCGGGGAGCTGATAAGTCGCATCAATAACGATATTGAGCGTATTCAGGTGGCCATCTCCACCCAGTTGGCCACCTTTTTGCGCGAATTGCTGACCGCCCTGGTACTGCTGGGAGTGGTGATTTACCAAAGCCCCCGCCTGGCGCTTTATACCCTCATCATTGTTCCCATGGTGGCCTTTCCCGTCGATTACCTCTCCAAGCGCCTCAAAAAGCTCTCCCACCGCTCCCAGGAGAAAAACGCCGACCTCCTGCAAAGACTTAGCGAGAATTTCGCCAATTATGAGATGATCCAGTCCTACAACGCCCAGGCGTATGAGGTGGAGCGTTTTCGCGCCTTCAACCGCTCTTTTTTTGAGACCAACATGAAGACGGTGCGGGTGCAGTTGATGATTACGCCCATTCTGGAGCTGGTGGCGGCCGTGGCCATTACCATCTTCATTATCCTGGGTGGGCGGGAGGTCCTTATTGAGGGGACCATGACAACGGGTCAGTTTTTCTCGTTTCTGACGGCCCTTTCCCTGCTGATCGACCCGGTTCGTCGCCTCTCCAACCTCTACAGCCGTTTCCAAAACGCCGTGGCGGCCCATGAGCGGATCAGCCAGATGATGGGGGAGACCCCGTCGGTTGTTAGCGGTACTCGGCCGTTGGACACCATTGAACGCCTGACATTCGAGAAAGTGGGCCTGCGCTACGGCCAAAAACGGGCGCTTGAGGGGATTGATCTGGAGATTGTCAAAGGGGAGGTGGTCGGCCTTGTGGGAGACAGCGGCGGGGGGAAAAGTTCTCTTGTCAACCTGGTTTTGCGCTTTTACGATCCGACGGAAGGGAAGGTGCTTCTAAACGGCGTGGACGCCAGATGTTTTGACCTTCAGGCCCTGCGCTCGCGTATGGCGGTGGTGACCCAGCGGGTCTATATTGTCAACGACACGGTATTGGCCAATGTCGCTTACGGTGACAAAGCGCCAAACAGAAAGAAAGTGGAAGAGGCGCTTAAAAAGGCCAACCTGTGGGATTTCGTGGCAAGCCTGCCTGAAGGGGTCGATACGATCTTGCAGGAAAACGGCGCCAACCTCTCGGGCGGTCAGCGTCAGCGGATCGCCATTGCCCGCGCTCTGTACAAAGAGCCTGACATATTGATTTTGGATGAGGCTACCAGCGCGCTGGACAACAAGAGCGAATCTGCGGTGATGGAGACCATCTACCGTCTCAAAGAGAGCCTGATGGTGCTGATTGTCGCCCACCGTCTTACCACGGTGGAGCGGGCCGACACCATTTTGGTCTTTGAAGAGGGGCGCATTGTCTGCCGGGGTAAAAAAGAGGTGTTGGAGCGGGATTGTGAAGCGTTCCGACAACTCTATCGCAAAGAGAAAGGAGCGTAAGTGGCGGTTCGGCCCGTTCGTTACAAAGAGAGGGTGTTTCGTGTCGCTTACGAGGCGATACGCCCCGAAAAAGAGAAAACGTTGGTGATTTTGCACGGCTGGGGAAGCAACAAAGCGTTGATGCGCCGGGCCTTTGGCGAGGCGTTTGACGATTACGCCCTTTTGTATGTCGATTTGCCGGGATTTGGCGCGAGCGAAAACCGTGATGTTTTAAGCACCCGTGACTACGCTGAAATCGTGGCCCGACTGCTTCAAGCGCTTGGACGCAAGGCCGACGCTGTCGCGGGGCACTCTTTTGGCGGAAAGGTGGCCACCCTGCTGAGGCCCGATAGACTGATACTCCTCTCAAGCGCGGGCATCGTGTTGCCCAAGCCCCTGGGGGTGAGAGTGAAAATCGCCCTTTTCAAAGCCCTCAAGCCCTTCGGGGGTGGGAAATTGCGCCGATTTTTCGCCTCCAAGGACGCGTCCGATATGCCGCCTAATATGTATGAAACTTTTAAAAAGGTGGTGGATGAGGATTTTTCAGAGATTTTTGCGGCCTATGACAAACCGGCCCTGCTTTGCTGGGGAGAGGCCGATACCGCCACGCCGCCGATTGCCGGCCGGCGTATCTCAGCTTTGATGCCCCGGGCGAAATTTTGCCTTTTTGAGGGGGATCACTACTTTTTTTTGAGCCGTCCCGATCCGGTCATACGCGAGATGGAGGCCTTTTTGCATGAAACGGTTTAAATGTATCAGCGAAGGAAGGGTACAGGGCGTGTGGTACCGCCGCTACGTCCAAAAAGGGGCCCAAAAGGCCGGATTGAAAGGGTATGTCCGAAACCTTCCCGACGGGCGCGTAGAGAGCGTGGTGGACGTAGAGGACGAAGAGGAGCTGGCGCGATTCAAAGCCATTTTGCAAGAAGGTTCCCCCCTGTCGTCGGTTTGCGCGATTTTCTGCGAAGAGATTGCGCCCAAAGAGATATTCACGAAGTTTGAGGTAAGAGCATGACGCTATTTGTATTGGTTTCCCATCTGCTTTTAACACTGGCTCTCGGTTTTTACCTGATCACCAATATGCAGTGGTACAGCTACAAAATCGAGCGGGTGGTTTTTCACCATACCCGCTGGGTCTGGCATATTATCTATTTTCTGATCCCGCTTTTTGCCTACTATCTGACAGGCGTCTACTTTTGGATCTACTTCTATTTCGGCTATCTGCCGACGTTGTGGCTCTGGTGGAAACGGCTGGATAAAAAGCCGGTTTTTACCCCCAGGGTCAAACGCTTTTTCGCTCTGTTGGCCGCCCTTACCCTTTTTCAGGATCTGCTTTGCCTGGCCAAAGAGGAGTGCGCTCTTTTTGGGGTGATCCTGCCGCTTGTCGCTGTGATGATCGGGTCGCACTGGATTGAGAAGATCATCTTTCACGGCTTTAAGAGCCAGGCGGAGCGGAAACTTTCCCAGATGCCCGATCTTGTCGTGGTGGGGGTGACGGCCAGCTACGGCAAAACCAGTATCAAAAACTTCATCGCCCAGATCGTGGGGCATGAGAAGCGGGTCTATGCCACACCCCGAAGTGTCAACACGCTGGGCGGTGTCATACGGGATATCAACGAATCACTGCCGGCCGATACGGAAGTGTATGTGGTGGAGATGGGCGCCAGGGGCCCCGGGGATATTTTGGAGATTGCCGAGTTTGTCCAGCCGCACTACGCCGTGGTGGGGGTGATCGGCCCCCAGCATATCGAGTATTTCAAGAGCCTGGAGCGTATCCGCGACACCAAGATGGAGATTGTCGCCTCCAAACGGCTGAAAAAGGCGTGGGTACACAAGTCGGCCAATGTCAAAGGCAACGAGAAGGTAGAGGTGTTCGGTGACGAGATCGAAAATCTCCGCTCAACACTGGAAGGGGTCGATTTTGAGCTGGCACTGCCCGATCAAAAAGTGGGGGTGCATATTCCCGTCCTGGGGGCTTTCAACGCGATCAACGTCACCGCGGCGCTTCACGTGGCCGACGCGTTAGGCATACCCTATGAAAAAGGGGCCGGCTACGCTGTGAGCCTCGCGCCGGTGCCCCACCGCCTGCAACGCATTGACGCGGGGGGAAAAATCATTCTTGATGACAGCTTTAACGGCAATATCGACGGCATGATGGAAGCCTTCGCGCTGGCGGCGCAACATGAGGGCCGCAAGGTGCTTATTACCCCCGGGTTGGTGGAGGCGGATAAGGCGCTCAATGAGAAAGTGGCCAAAAAGGCCGACGAGATTTTTGACCTCATTATTGTCACCGGCACTCTAAACAGGGAGCTTTTCAAAAAGATTGTGACACCCCAAAAGCTGTATGTGCTGGAAGATAAGTCAAAAATGGAAGCGACACTGGCCGAATTGACCCGTCCCAATGACCTGATACTCTTTGCCAACGACGCGCCGGGGTTTGTTTAGGAGTTTGCATGAGAAGATGGGAACTGCTTTTTGAGACTGTCAGCCGCTATTTTGGTGCCGTCGGGGCGTTGGCGGCGGTGGCGCTGGCGGCGCTTATTGTCTATGACTCAGCCATGCGCTACCTTTTTCACGAAGGTTCCGTGGCTTTGCAGGAGCTGGAGTGGCACCTGTTTGACATTCTCTTTCTCATGGGGATGGCTTACGCCCTTAAACACGACAAACACGTGCGGGTGGATATTTTGTACACCCGTTTTTCGCCAAAAATGAAGGCGTGGGTCAAGATGATCACAATGCTCTTTTTTGTCATCCCTTTTGGGCTTTTGATCGTCTGGTACGGGTGGGATTTTGCCCTGCAAAGCTACCTTCAGCATGAAGGAAGCCCCGATCCGGGCGGATTGTGCTGTCGCTGGATGATTAAGTCGGTGACGGTTATCGCGTTTGTGCAACTCATTTTTCAGGCTCTTGCCGAGACGGCCAAGGCCCGGCGCGAGTTGAAAGGGGCGGGTGCATGATTGGGATGTTGATGTTTCTGACGGCACTGGTTTTTCTGCTGATCGGTATTCCGGTGGCGTTCGCGTTTGGCGGGGTGGCGATGCTCTTTGCCGTGCTCTTTCCGTGGGATGTGGGCTTGCAGGTTTTTGAGCTTTTGCCCATGCGCGTTTACGGCATCATGCAAAACTTTACCCTCATGGCGGTGCCGCTCTTTATCTTCATGGGGCTGGTGCTGGAAAAATCCAAAATGGCCGAGGCTTTGCTGGAGTCGATGGGGCGGCTCTTTGGACCGGTGCGTGGCGGGCTGGCCATCTCGACGGTGCTGGTGGGCGCCATTTTGGCGGCAAGTACGGGCATTGTGGGGGCCAGCGTGGTAATGATGGGGCTCATTACCCTGCCTATTATGCTCAAACACCGCTACAGCCCCAAGCTTGCCAGCGGCACCATCGTGGCCAGCGGCACGCTGGGTCAGCTCATTCCCCCCTCTGTGGTGCTGATCGTATTGGGGGATGTGATGTATATCAGCGTGGGGGACCTCTTTCGCGCGGCGGTGGTACCCGGACTGCTTTTAACCGGCCTTTACGTGCTCTATATTCTGATTTTGGCGTGGCTAAGACCCGACGTGGCGCCGGCCATGCCCAAAGACCCCGATATACCCTATAGCCGGGTGCTCAAAGAGGCGGTTGTCGCCATCATTCCGCCGCTTCTATTGATGGTGGCGGTGCTTGGCTCCATTTTTGCCGGGATCGCCAGTCCCACCGAGTCGGCGGCGGTAGGCGTGGCGGGCGCGGTGGTTTTGACACTCCTAAAAGGCACCTTCTCCTTTGCCACCATCCGCTACGCCGCCATTGAGACGGTGAAGCTTAGCGCCATGATTTTTATGATCTTGATTGGTGCAACCGCTTTTAGCCTGGTTTTCAACGCCTTTGACGGGGGCGATTTTGTCCACCACTTCTTTACCCAGGAGCTGGGTAGCAAATGGACCTTCATCTGGGTAACGATGGCGGTGATCTTTGTGCTGGGCTTTTTTGTCGATTTTATTGAGATCAGCTTTATCGTGGTGCCCATTCTGGTGCCCATTGCCGCCAGCTTCGGGATCGATCCGGTGTGGTTCGCGGTGCTCATTGCCATGAACCTGCAGGCGTCGTTTCTCACACCCCCCTTTGGCTTCGCGCTCTTTTATCTCAAAGGGACGGCGGGAGACAAGGTGAGTACGGGTGATATTTATAAAGGGGTGGTGCCCTTTATTCTACTGCAACTGCTGGCCCTTGGCATCGTAATGGCCTGGCCGCAGTTGATTCATCTTATAGGTTAGAACGGCAGGCGGCTTATGCCCGCCTCAAAGCCTCTAAAGGAGCCGGCCAGTAGCGCTTTGCCTCCCTCTTCCTCCAGCTCATACTGAATACCTATAAGTAGAACTTCCCAATCTTCGGGATTGCTTCCGAAATTTTGCCCCGCCACGTTGGGAGGCGGGTTGTTGCGCAGTTCATCTAAGACGGCTTTAAGGTTGTTGTAAGAGATATTGACCCTGAAAAACTCGGGCCATTGCCCGTTATCCTCGTTGTTAACATTGGTATTAAAAATCTCCTGGATCATCATCGATTTGGGCGATTTGGTGGTCCACCACGACTTGTCGCTGACGACACTGCCGATATGGACAATGTTGGTGGTGGGGTCAAACTTCATCCCGGCGTTCTCCTGGGTCCACGCCGATCCCGCGGCGTAGATGCCGATGACGTAATTGAGATGCTTGTTCAGTTTTTTGTTATAAAGCATGACGTTAAAGACCACACTGCCGCCTACGTTTTTTTCAAAATTGCGGTAAACGGGACGTTTGAAAGAGGCCTGAAGCATCAGGTTGCCGCTTCCGTCAGCCTGCCAGGGGAAAATATTGCTGTTGTCATGAATCTGGTAGACAAACGTTGAAGCGATACCCGCGTAGACCAGATTTTGCACCGGCGCGTCATAGAGGTTGAGGGTGGTACCGCCGGCAATAAGGCCATTGACGCATTCAGACTGTACCACGTGGCCGGAAGGGTCTTTTTGCGAAAAATCGGTACCTACGATTTTGTTGGCCGTGCCGGTACGGGCGTCCAGGCCGGTCTCAATGGCATGGTTGGGCAGGTAGCTGCCGTCCCCGCCGTTAAGATAGAGGGTAACGGGGTTGGTGTAGCGAATATCCCAAAAGGGTTTGAGAATACCGCGGTTGGGATAGCTGTAGAGGTTACGGGTGGCTTTAAAGTAATTCCTGGCCGCCGAGGATTGTGTCAGGAAGTGTACATACCCTACAGAGGCGTTGTATCCGCAGTTGGCAGAGATGATAGGGGTATGGTTTTCGCTATTTTGGTAGACCACCTCAAAGGGACGCTCACCTCTCTCTTCACCGGCGTCGATATACTCTTCAAATCGGTTTTTTAACTCATCAACCTTGTCTTTAACCGAATCGAGACTACATCCGTTTATGAGTAAAACGGCTGTGACCGCTGTGAATAACCACCTATTTTTCAATGCTATATCCTTCTATGAAAAGTTGAGTGCTTATCATAGCCTAATTCTTCTCAAAACGTTTTTGCGCTTTAAAACCCCACCGCTCAACAAAGTAATAGCTTGCCAAAGAGACCAAAAGAAGCGTTAACGTAAACAGCACGGTTTTGGTTAAAAGCGGCAGAGCGGTTTGCTTAAACAAAAACAACAACGGCATATGCCACAGGTAGACCGAATAGGAGATCTCTCCCAGCCAGGCCAGCGGGTGAAGAAGTTTGAGGGCACGGCGGTAAAAGAGGATAAAGAGGGTAGCGGTAACAAGCAGAAGTTGCAGGTTGTTCCAAAAAAAGAGGGGGATAATCTGCCAACGGGCGTTTACGTAGGAAAAGAGAGCGGGCACGGCAAAAAAGAGCGTGTAGAGCGTCCATGCGGGCAGGGGGAGGGTAAGACGCTCACGGTATCGGTAGATCAGGATTCCCGCGACAAAAAAGAGAATCTGTCCCGGCAGTTGAAAAGAGAGGAAAAAGCGTTTGAGCATCCATGCCGGATCGTCACTGTCGGTGTGAAGCAAAGGATCCAGCCACCCTTTTTGAAGGGCAAAAAAGTAAAGAAGCGCCAAAGCGCCAAGGAGCAAAAGCCTGGGTAGGGTTTTGGCATAGAGAAAAAGAAGCGGTGCCAGCAGATACCATAGCATCTCGATATTAAGCGTCCAGTAGGCACCGTTGATACCGAATCCCGCGTCTTTATAGACAAAATAGGCGCTGAAGGTAAGGTGATAAAAAAGCGGTTTGACAAAGGCGCCGCTTAAAAGATAATCCCATCCCAAAAGAAAAGAGGCGGCCAAGAGGATGACGAAAAAGAGGTTGACATAGTAAGCCGGCACAATGCGGAAAAAACGGTGGATCGCGTAGCGGCGCAGGCCCTCTTTGAGGCCGTGGCGCTCAATGCGGGTTGCCACGGAGCGGTAGATCAGAAAGCCGCTGATGACAAAAAAGAGCGAGACCCCGAAAAGGCCGTAGGTGTGGATGTAGGAAAACCAGGGGGAGGCTTGAAGACCAAAAAGAACGAAATAGTGGTAGATCACCACCGCCAGGACCGCCAGCCCCCGCAGGGTGTCAATCCCCTCCAGGCGCATCAGCGCGCTCTCGTCTGTGCCAAAGCCGCTTCCAGGGCCGCCCGGGCGGTAGTTTGCGCAATCACGATGCCCCGGTCGTAGTGTCTGACCCGCTCGGCCGGCGCGCCCAGGTCAAAGACCATCAGGGGCAGGTTCATCTGCATTACCTCTTCGGCCGTGTAGCTGAAGGTCTCGGGCCAGATGGAGGGAATGAAGAAAAGGTCGATGCCGTTTTCTTCCACCAGGCGGGGCAGATCTTCACGCTTATAACGCCCCGTGATGGTGGCGACGCTTTTGGGCAGGGGTTCGGTGATCTGACCGACCACCACCACGCGGACGGGCAATTTCTCTTTTTCGATCATTTCGCACATGGCCCGCACCACGCCGGCCCCTTTGGCCTGGTTGATGGCCCCGAGAACCCCGACGGTGACCGGCCTGCCGGCGGAATCGGGCCGCGTGACTTTGGGTATATCCTCCACTTTGTGGGGAATGACGGCGATGTTGTCGGCGGGAAGTTCGGGGTAGGCACGGGTAAGTATAGCGGCAGATGTGTGGGAGAAAGCGACAATCTCGTCGCACGCTTTTAAAAAGGCACCCCAACTCTCTCGCCACTCGTCGATGTCGGGTTCATACCCTTTGGGCAGGAAATTGCGCCACTCCAGGCTGTTGGCCTCCAGGCATTTGCGGCACGTTTGTCTATCCTGCGGAACGCCGCAGTAACCGCCGCCGTGATCGAGCAGGGTATAGCTGGGGCAGACGGCGTGGTAGTCGTGCAGCAGGTAGCGCAGTTTCGCCCCTTTGGTTTGGGCCAGGGATTGAAGCTTTTTTAAAATTAAGAGCGGGTCGGGGTAGGAGACCAGGTTGTTGACGCTCACATCAGCGATTGAAAGGCGTGCCAGCAGGGGGGTCAATTGATTGAAATCGGATACGGCAAAACGTAGCGACTCATCGCCAAAACGCCACCAAAGCAGGTAGCGTCCTCGGTAGAAGTCGTAGCGGATCAGCAGGGTATTGGCGCCGGGTTTTTCCATCCGCTTTTGGGCGTAGTGGTTGGCGCCGCCGCCAAGGTCGTGGTCGAAGACGACGCTGATGGGGGTTTTGAGCGAAGAGGCCACGACTCTGAGAGCCTCGCGCAGGTGTTTGTGGGGATCTTTTTGGATATAGGCGTCTACCAGGGCGGGGTAGTCGGGGTGCTTATCTACCAGTTTGGCGTAGTTTTCGTTTAAAAGCTTCTCTTTGAGAGAGCTGGAAAAAGAGCCGCCGTGCTTGTGGTAGACAAAGAGGTTGGGGACAAGCAGGTTTGTATACCCCTCGGCCACAGCCCGACGGCACCAGTCGTTCTCTTCGCCGTACCCTTTGCCGAAGGTCTCTTCGTCGAAAAAGCCGATCCGTTTGACCAGATCGAAATTGACCCCCATGCAAAAGCCCACCCCGGTGGGCACTTCGGCGCACTGCTTGGGCGAAACGTGTGCAAAAGCGCGATCGAGCGTGGCGACATCGAGCTCCAGGTAGATGGGGTTGTCTTCCAGAAAAACGGGAAAACTGGCGATGGTGCCGGCGTTGGTAAAGGGGGTGGTAGTGGCGACGCGCTCTTGTGTGAAAATGGGTCGCATCAGCCGTCCCAGCCAGCCGGGGGGCACTTCGGTGTCGGTATTGAGAATGACAAAGTGGTTTTGTGCTTTGGCGACCGCTTTGTTGACGCTTTTGACAAAGCCGAGATTTTCGGGGTTTTCAAGCAAGAGGGCGGTGTCAAACTTTTTGAGGCGCTCTTTGAGATAGGGCAGTACCCGTTCATCGGGGCTTGCGTCGTTGATGACAATGAGACGGTAGGGCAGGTCGGTATGGGCCTTGATGGCGTCAAAGAGGCGTTTGAGGTAGTAGTAGCCGTCGTAAACCGGGATGATGATGTCGATGGGGCGATCAATCTCTGTAATGGTCGCGGGGGTTTGGACGAACATCCGCGAAAAATCGACGGGCGTGAAGGACTCTTTTTGGGCGTTCTCTTTGAGTTTTTGGCGGATTTTTTGAAGCATATAGCGCACTTCACCCCGCTTGAGGTAATAGAGCACTTTGCGCAAACCGCCGCCGGCAAGGGCTTTTTTGAGGAGTTTAAGGATCTTTTTGGGAGAGAGCCTGGCCAAAAGGTCGGGTCTTAAGAGCTTTTTGAGCGCTTTTTGCGCGGTTTGGGGAAGGCGTTTGAGGCGATTTTTTAGACGCATACTTTCAGCCAGCTCCTCAAGCTCATTAATCCTTTTTTGTTGCGCTTCAATCAGTGCGATCTGCTCGGCGATCTTGGTATGAATAGCCTCGCCGGCGTACTGTTGGCTAAGCACCAGTGAGGCGGTCTCTTCGATAAGATCGGGCGGGAGCTTGGCGTAGTCGGCGGGAGAGGGGAGGATTTTGCGCTCTTTGGCGTAGGCGATAAGGCCAAAAAAGCGCTCGATAGCGTGGCCCAGGGTGTTGTCGGTCTGGCCCGCCTCTTTTTCAAAACGCAGATACCCTTTGCGATAAAGCTCCACCACGGGCGCGATGATCTCCGGCCGGCTCCAGAACATCGTGCCGCCGGCAAACGTGTAATCCGAGACGAAGGGAATACCGGCATAGTCGCAGAGGTTGCGGATGGCTTCGTTGTTGCCGTAGGCGTAGAGCCTGGCTTCCAGCACGGTGTGTTTGCCGGTGATCTGGCCGACGGTCGGGTCTTTCCGGAAGGTTTGCTTAATTTTTTCTACCGTCTCGTTTGATCCGATCAGATCGAAATAGAGCAGGCGCCGCCACACTTTCCCCAGGGGGGTGGCGCCGGTCTTTTTGGAGTGGAGCTTGCAAATAAGAGGGTAGGTCTCAACGCCGATATGATCCATCACCTTCAAAAAGGGCAACACGTCGCGCCCCTGGTTTTCGGTCTCATATATCACCGCTTCGGGGGTACGCTCTAAAACGGCCATGATCTCTTGGTCACCGACATGGGGCGGCACGGTAATGTAAATGTCGGGCGTTTCGTTGAGCGCTTCGACTTTTTCGGCGATTTCGGGCCAAAGATCGGGGTAGAAGAGGTGAACAATTAGCGCAAAAGAGCCGGCTGGTGTGACAGACAGAGGATCTTGTCGTTTTATACGGCCCTTTTTTTGAAGCACGATCTGTCGCATTAGGTCTCCTCATGCTCGGCGTCGGCTTCTACCCGTTTTTGCAAAGGAATCGCGCTAAGATACATCAAAATATCGGCGGCGATATTGACCAGGCGGATAAGCAGAACCGAAAAGACCACGATATCAGTAGGAATTTCCAGGTGAACAAAGGCGGCGATGGCCAAAAAAGCCCCCTCTCTCACTCCCACGCCGCCGGAGGCGCCGGGGGTGACAAAGCCTACCAGCCAGCTGACGATGTAGATAGCCGCCACCGCCAGGAAAAGGGAGATATTCATAGGCATCTGCAAGGCGATGATCCAGGCGATTAGAATGCCTTGAATCAGAATGGAGAGCGCCTGAAAAAAGGAGATACGCAGTTTTTCCAGGGGTGAGAGGGAGGGAAAGGTTTTAACGTAAATGATCGCCGCTACCGCCAATGCGCCAAAAAGCGCCGCCAACAACCAGGCTTCGATCATGCCCGAAGCTACGGCCAATACCGCGGTGGCAATAAGCGTGGAGAGCAGCAGCGAACTGGTAACAAACAAAGAGATCTTGGCCATCTGCTTTTGGGTCAGGCCGATTTTGGAGGCCAGCGCCTGACGGCCGACAAGGTGGAAAATATTGCCCGGCAGGTATTTGGCGATCTCGGTTTTGGCGAAATAGTAGTAGGAAAAGAGATAGGGAAAGGGTTTTTGGCGATAGTTAAGCACCACCCTGTGCCAGGCGTAGATACCGGTAAAGTGGGAGAACATATTAAACAAAACCATGGGAATAAAGAGCCATTTGAAACGATCAAAACGTGCCAACAGCTCGCTAAAAGAGTACTTTTGAAAAAGTACGTAAAAAACAAACAAAATACCGGCAACGCCCAACAATTTACCGAATGTTACCGCCAGGTTTTTAAGTTTTGTTTTATCAATCTGCATGGTGCTCCAGAGGGGTAAAAATTTTCTCTTCCAAAATCTCTTTGGCTTTGTGGTTGCTTAGTTTGCTCTCATAGGCTCTGCGGGCGTTTTGGCCCACTTTTTCAAGAAGATCAGGGTTGTTTTTGATCTCTATGATGCGATCGGCCAGGGTTTGGGGACGGATATCGGGAACGAAAAAGATATCCACGTTATCCTCAAACGCCTCTTGCATCGCATCCGTTTTAAGAGTTAGGTGGGGGCGGCCGACACGAAAGGCGTCGTTGGTTTTATTAAGCACCACGCTATTGGCCCGCTCACCGGTGTTGAAAAGCCCCAGGTTGATGTCGCAGGCGTTGTAGTAGCGGTTGAGCTCTGAAAGCGGCATGAAGCCTTTGAAGTCAATGTTTTTCAGGTCGAATTTTTGGGCCAGATCCCGGCACTTTTGGTAGTCGGGTCCTTGGCCTATCATCAAAAAACGCACCTTTTCGCCGCGTTCTTGCAATATCCTGGCAGTTTCGATGATGACGGGGGTGCCGTGGAGAGGAATGTAACTGCCCACATATAACACCGTAAAGTCTTCATGATAGCGGGGGACATCGACGGGGAAGACCTGCGATTCGTCTATGGTTAGGTGGACTTTGACAAACTTTTGGCGCGGCACATCGTAGGTTTGGCTGAGTGTGTCGATCAGCTTTTGGGTATCGACGATGACATAGTCGGCCTGTTTGAGCGCCTTTTGCTCCAGTCGAAAGATAAAGCGGCCCATCAGCGAATCGGGCGAAAAGAGTTTGCGATCAATACAGAGCATATCGTAAATAGAGAGGTAAAAATCAAAAACGATCGGCTTTTTGGTATATAAACGGATATAGGGGACCAGAAAGTGGCCCATATAGGCGACAAAAACAAAATCGGCCGAAGGAATCTTAAAAGGCAGGCACGCCAGCACTTTTGGGATACGCAGGGGATAGCTTTTGGCAGAGCTGACGCATTCGGCATACTCAAAGCGCTCCCGCAGGGTTTGGCGGTGAAAGCGGTTGCGCGAAATGGTCGGTTTGTCGGCGCAGGTAAAAAGAACTCTCATGCTCTACTGCTTCTTGCCGGCGGCTTTGTCGTATTTCTCTTTCATCTCCTCGTAGCGGATCTCTTCCAACAGCTTGCGGTTGACCGAAAGCAGGTCGGCCACAAAGGCGATGAGCCCGGTTTGCACGCCCATGCCCATCAAGACGCCCGAGAGAATCACCGACTGGATATGCCCGTCGCCGTCTCCCGTGAAGTAGAAGTAAAGGTATCGGAGCGCCAGAAGAAAACCGGTACCAAAGAGTATGGCGGCGATGGTCATAAAAAATTGAAACGATTTGTAGACCACGAAGATCCGCACAATGGTCACCACCGACTTTTTGATGTAGTTGGGGATGGAAGAGAAAAGGCGCGAAGGGCGCAGGTAACCGTTGGTGCGAATGGGCACGGAGGTGATGGCCATGTTTTTTTGACCCGCCTGGATAATGGTCTCCAGGGTATAGGTGTAGTTGTTGTAGACATTTAAGCGCATGGCGCAGTCTCTGCTGATGGCCCGAAAGCCGCTGGGGGCGTCGGGAATGTCGGTGCGGCTGGCTTTGCGCACCACCCAGGAGCCCAGTTTTTGCAGAAGCTTTTTGGTTTTGGAAAAATGCTCCGTCTCATCAATGGGGCGCGCGCCGATGACATATTCGGCTTTGCCTTCCAGAATCGGTTTGACCAGCTTGGGGATGTCGGCGGCCTGATACTGGTTATCGGCGTCGGTGTTGACGATGACGTCGGCACCCTGGCGCAGACACTCTTTGATGCCGGCCATGAAGCCGCGGGCCAGGCCCTGATTGAATTTAAGATCAACGATATGGTCTACCCCGTGCTGTTTGGCCACTTCGACGGTGTTGTCGGTACTGCCGTCATTGATGACCAGCCATTCAACCTTGTCAAACCCTTCCACCTCCCTGGGAAGATCCGCCAGGGTAATAGGTAGGGTTTCGGCTTCGTTGTAGCAGGGAATCTGGATAATCAGTTTCATTCAGGGCTCCTGTTATCGATAAAAGAGAAGAAAATAGAAAAAACTGCCGTAAAGGGCGTGAAACGTCGCTGTCAAGACCATGACGTTCCAGATAAAAAAGCGTTTGAGCTTGTCTACGACAAATGACGACAATATAGCAAACGATACCATAAAAGGTAATAAATAGCGGGGTTGCAGGCCGCCTAAGTAGCCGTTTTTGAGATGCGCTTTGTAGGAGAAGAAAAACTGCACCGTTTCCACGCTGAAAAAGGCGAGCAGGCCCACCTTGCCAAGTAGGCAGAGGCTACGGTCGTTTTCTTCCTTGGGGCAGGGCAGAAAGAGTCCGAAGATCGCCAGGAGATGCAGAAAAATGGAACCCCACACACCCCACCAGGTGGCGTGTCCAAAGGAGTGGTGGGAGTGAATGCCGAACCATCCGCCCTGAATATAGTGGAGCATACGTCCAAACCATTCTTTGAGTGAAAGGTGCAGACGCGATTCCGGCGGAACGTAAAACGGCGAATGCAAGAAGGCTTGGGGGTGGGTTTTGTCATATGTCGGGATCAAACCGTGATATGTTAGAAGAATATTAATTTGATAATAAAGCACTACAACGACAGCAGAGCCGAGCAAAAACCACTGCCATTTGGCCAGGTGGAGAGGGGCGCGTTTTAGCAGACGGTAGAGTATGAAGTAAAGCAGGGCGAAAAAGATAAGAATGGCTACCGTCAATTTGGTGAAAAAACCGATGACTCCTCCCGATACAATGAGCAAACAAGCCGTGGCGTCACACGTATCGGCAGTGGGCAAAAGACGTTTGAGCCCCACGAGAAAGAGCGTGCCGGCAAGCAAGGCCAGGTTGTCGTTGCTAAGACTTCCGCCCAGGTAAGTAAACATGGGAATCGAGGCCAAAAACGAGAGAAAGACAAAGTGCCCGACAACCCCCCACTTCGCCTCGTAACCCATCATCAAAAGCAGTAAAACACTTAGAGCGAAAATGGCGAAGGTAACCTGCCGCATGGCCTGTACATTTTCAAGTTGTGAGCGGTTTGGGTCGAAAGCTTGACCGATAATAATGTAATAAAGCGGCGGGTGGGTCAGGTAGTGGTGCATCTTCGTAAAATCGGGCACCAGGGCCGGCGCGTAGTGCATCTCCATGGCGTAGCGGTAGTGGGCCCCCTCGTCAGGCGGATAGCCGTAGCGGATATGGGTAAGATCGTAGCGCGCCTGAAAGAGGATAAAGCCGAGAAAAAGGGTGTAGAGAATGGTTTTGGACCAAAAGGACTCTTCCGATGATCGCTGTCGGTAGATTTGCAGGAAAAAGAGTATCGCCAGGGTGAAAAAGAGTGCCCAAAAAAACTTTTCAACTTCAATCCTATATTTAACAAGCGGTTTGCTTTGGGGAGGATGAAGATAGATTTTGGCGTCGTATCCGGTAGTAGTGAAAGTGACGGGATATCGGTTTGCGAATGTGGACGGTTCAATTTGATCGATCTTCTCAAAAGTGCCGGGAGGAACGGTCCAGACATACTCTTTCCACCATGATACACGGCGAATGCGCATGGCCGAGAGGGTAATTTTTCTACCCTTCTTGATATCGGGATCAAAGCGGTACTGCGCGACCGGATCTTTGGAACGTATCGGCATACTGTACCAACCGGCTTTCAAAACGGCGGCGGATGACATTTTTTGCGAAAAGGGTTGCTTGGCCGTTCGGTAGTAGAGCCTGGGATGAATCTCTCTGCCGTCGGTTACCTGCATACGTACCTCAAAAAAGGTACCGTTGCCCAAAGCCACCAATCCGACATAGATGGCACAAAAAAACGTGACAAAGAGAAGAAATAAAATTAAAGGTTTTGTTCGATACGTCTCAGGCATGGCGTGAAATCCTCTTTGTCGTGGGTAAGGTTGGGGTTGTAAAAAGGATCTCCTTTTTGCAGTAGATCGCCGTGGCGCTCATAGAGGGCATCTTTTTCTTTCTGGAAACGGGCCATCTTTTCCGGTGTGGTCTCATACCCCCTGGAGACCGACTCGTGGTGATAGAGCTCCGCGTAGGGGGTAAAGAGGTTGCGGTATCCCTTTTTGTGAACACGCAGGCAAAAGTCCACGTCGTTGTAGGCGACTTTGAATTTGACCTCGTCCATACCGTCGACCTCTTTGTAGATGGCGGTTTTGACCATCAAGCAGGCGGCGGTGACGGCCGTGACATTCTGAACGGCGTTGAGGCGGTTGAAGTAACCGAGGCTCTCTCTTGGCAGATGTTTGTGGGAGTGACCCGCGTAGCCCCCCAAGCCTATGATAATGCCGGCGTGTTGCACGGTATCGTCGGGATAATAGAGCTTGGCCCCCACGCAACCGATTTCGGGGCGCTGGGAGTGCTCCAGCATCGCTTCAATCCAGTCGGGGGTAATCACTTCAATATCGTTATTTAAAAGCAGAATATGCTCACCTTTGGCATAGGTGTTGACGGCGTAATTGTTGATCTGGGCGTAGTTGAAAGGGACGTTGTATTCATAAAACGTGACACGTTCGTCAAGCGCCGCCAGCTCTTTCATAACCTCAAAGGTCGTCTCCTCTTCACTGTTGTTGCTAATTCCGATGATCTCGTAATTTTCGTAGGTCGATTTCTCCAGTACGGAGGTGACGCACATCCTCAAAAGCTCAGGTTTGTCTTTGAAGGGGATGACAATACTGACTTTCGGGTTGTTTTGAATAGTGTAACGCACCCGAAAATAGTGGTCGATATTGCCGTATTCCACCCATCCGTCAATACCGCGGCGTTTGAGCGTCTCTTCGAGCACCTGTTTGCTGATTTTGAGCGCTTCGGGTTTGGCTTTGCTGTCGGCGCTGGTAGAGCCTTCGATGGTGCGCCAGTGATAGAGGACTTTGGGAATGTGGTGTATGTTGTCTGTTTTTTCGCCCATGCGCAAAAAAAGGTCATAATCCTGTGAGCCGCTAAAGCGTTCGTCAAAACCGCCGACTTCGTCAAAAAGAGGCTTTTTAAAGCAGGCCAGGTGGGTGATATAGTTGTGGCTTAAAAGCAGGTCGGGGGAGAAGTCGGGTTTGAAGTGGGGGTTGGAGCAGTGGCCTTCTGTATCTATGAAATCTTCGTCGCTATAGACAAAATCGGCATCGGTTTCATATAGGGCTTTGACGACTTCAAAGAGGGCGTCGGGGGTGAGTTCGTCATCGTTGTCCAATAGCGTGATATACTCGCCCGTTGCCATCCGCGCGGCGTCGTTGGAGGCGCCGGCAATGTTTTTATTGACATCCGAAAATTTTATTTTGATACGCGGATCGTCAAGCGAACGGAGGTATTTGAGGGTGGCTTCGTTGGTGCTTTTGTCATCGACGATGCAAAGCTCCCACTTGGTGTACCACTGCTTTTTGACCGACTCTATGGCGTTGTGGAGCCATTTGGGATCGACATTATAGACCGGCATGAGAATGGAGATGGTGGGGGCATCTTTGCGTTTGAGCAGTGACTCAAGGAGCTCTTTTTTCTGAGGTGTCAATTCGGGGGCGCGGTAGCGATACCCTTTTTTCCTCTTTTTGGCGGGATGGACGGGTTCTTGCATTTCAGATATCGGAGCACGGTAGAAAGGAATGAGTTTGGCAACAAGCCGTTTGATCCGGTTGCTTAAACGGGCGTTTTCAAGCTGCCAGTCGCGGTAGGCCACCATTTGCCTGGCATATGTCAGATCGTCACCCGTCTCCTGAAGCTCTTCTCCGAGCTTTTCGGCCACTTTATGCATCTCGTTCGCTACCCGGAGATTCTCTTTTGCGCTCGCTTTTAACTCATCGATATGCCGTTCTTTGGCGTCAAGCAGTTCGGTGACAGGCACATTGGCTTTGATGTAATTGTATTTGTAAAAATAGAACCCGTCTTTCATGACGTACCGATCGATAAAGTGACGTTCCATCTTTTCAAAAAGCTCAAGGTGCCGCATGTTTGATAAAAACTTTTCATTCACTTCCTCAGGAAGCAGTAGCAGGGTGCGGTAGAAGATATATTCAAGCGGTAAAGAGAGCGGGAATGTCCATTCGTAATCGATTAGAACAATACGGTTATTTTCGGTTTGAATCAGGTTCGGCAAGATCAGGTCGAGGTTGGTTGTCTCTTTGAACGCCTCCAAACCGTCGAGTCGCGCATAGTCGTGTTCTCCAAAAAGCTTTTTAAAGCGTTTATCCACCATCTGCTCGGCGCAAAAAGGTTCAAGCGGGAAAGATGCTTTAAGAAGCTTTAAATAGTCAGAGACAAACGCGACGGCGTGATCCGGTGAAGTCCGGTAAGCTTTATCGAATAAGGTCTGAAAGCTTTCACCTTCTACAAATGGAAAGACGATTGCCTGCTCTGACGAATGGAGAATAGGGACCGGATCCATTCTGGAGTTTGCAAGCAACTTTTTCAAAACGTCATGCGCACGGGCAATGCCATTGAAGTGTTCTCCTGCCTCCTGACACAAAGGCTCTTTTTTGACAAATTTTCCCTCTTTATCCGAATAGATAACAGTTTTAAGCTGAAACGCCGGATTTCTTTCACTGTTGTTTTTAACGTAAAGAACTTTCATTTAGACTCCACAATCAATCAAAAAAGAGTTGGCGAAAAAGTCAAACTGTCTGTTGGCGGCAATCCCTGTGAAAGCTTTTGACTCGTCAAAAAGCAAAAACCTCTCAAAATCAAAGTTTGGCGCGCTCTGCAAAAAAGTCTGCTCATCGGGAAGCATATCGTCCGAGTAGATCTCTATGGGCATCTTGTAGTCGGGATGGGGGTAGTAGAAGATGTTGTCGCAAAACCCGGCTTCTTCCAAAAGGTTGATAAGTTCTTCCTTGCCGAAAGTTTTAACCCAATCGATCCCCTCATACCCTTCAATTCCGTCAAAATATCTTCCCGTATGATCCTCTTTGGCGCCGGAGAAGTACTTAAGACCGTAACGGTTCTCTATAGCGATAAAAAGCCGTCCTTCGGGTTTGAGCAGTGCACGGATCTTTTTGAGAAAATCGAGATAGGGGTTTTGGGTTTTGGTAAACGAGCCGGCATACTCCAATACCCCGATAAGCGTAATATAGTCAAATTTTTCATCAAAAACAATATTGTTGAGATTGCCCACGATGATTTCAAGATTGTCATATGCTTTGTTGCGCTCAAAGTTGATAGTGGCGCGCCGTTTGGAAAGCTCAACGGCCGTCACTTTGGCAAGCTTTTGGCACAGCATACCCGTAATGGCGCCGCAACCCGCCCCGATTTCAAGGCAGTTTCCGTTTGGATCGAAAGGGTACCAGTTGAGGATATTTTGGCGGATGGGGGAGAGGTGGTAGAGAATGGGCCACCGGTTATCTTTTTGAAGTATCTCATCGTAATCGCTACGGGTTTTGACGATGCTTAGAAGCTCTTCCTCAATGTCGCCATCACTGTAGTGGTCTTTGTCGTCGTGATATTGCAGATTTATCTTTGCCGGCATCGCATCTCTCTTTGCGTCGGTATTCTGTTTTATTATAGGGAAAATCAGATAAAAAGATCGTTATCCGGTTTTCTCAATGGTAGGGGGTATACTCTGGAAAACCGGGAGGAACCGGTATGAGAATCTTTTTACCTTTATAATTTTGATACGCATCAAGATAACCGTTTACGTCAATATGCCTACCGTTCCAGTGACCGGGCAGGTAGACGTTACGATAGCCGTAAACGTGCCGGATAACAAAGGCGATATCTTCGCGGGTGAATATTTTTGTATCGGCAAGTGTTTTTTTGGGACCGTAACGTAAAAGAATTTGGCCAATTTGCGCCCTTTGTTTCGCGGAGAGTTGATAACCGCTGGCCCGTTCATCGAAAAGTTGGAAAAAGGAGGCTACATTTTTCGCGAAATTGTGATGGTAGCGGTCGGTCACCTTGGAAAGTGTAAAGCAGATGGCCACTTCCAAAAAGAAAACCACCACGACCCAGTAGCCCGGCTTGCGTTTGAAAAAAGGATAGAGAAAATAGTAGGTCGTAAAGGGTAGGGCCAGGAAGATCAAGGAAGAGAAATAGAAACGATAAGCGACCAAAAGATAGGTTAGGGTTGATGCCACACCGGCGGTGTAGAGGTTAAGAGGAATATAGGCAAACAAAGATGTTATTACTAAGAAAAACCAGAAACGCCTGTCAAACGACGGCAGATTCAGCCGATGGGCAAAGGGCTGGGAAAGGAGCATCAACGCCCATAAAAGCAAAGAGGTAGGAAATAAAAGATGTACACTGGCCCAGGAACGGTTGAATTTTGACAACAACATATGGCCGTCATGTATAATTTTCGCTTTCAATCCCGTAAAGTCATGATTGACAAGATAGTGAATCAAAGTGACTTTTTGATGGGTAAAGGTGGGAACAACATAAAAAACCAAGTAATACATTGACGCACTAAAAAGAATAAAGATGGTGAGAGAAAGTAGGGGATGACGGCGTATTATGGCAAAAACAGGACGGTAAAAGAGTAATAAAAGCGTAATAAGATAGAGAAGATAGTAGATCAGCTCCATGGTATGAACGATACCGACAAGAAATAGAAGCAAAAGTGTCAAAAAGAAGTAGAGGAGCCGTTTTTTCGTATCGAGGGGATCAAAAAGTATACGAATGGTCAACGCCAGAGCCAAAAGAACCATCGGCAATGTAATTTGATAGTTTATAGAGTACCATTGAATCCAAACATGGTGTTCACCCACGGATGCCGTGGCAAAGAAGAGAAACCATAAAAGGGTGGAAGTATAGGCAAGATAGAGGGCATGGATCTTTGTCAGAGCTTGACGGAAAAGTTTTTCGGCCAATGTATACGAGAGATAAAAAAGTGAAAAAAAAATAAAAATAATTTGTGTTCTATGAATGATATAGACCCGTTCAAATATCTCTTCTGTCCCAATACCGAGCCATCGAAAAAAGTGGGCCCACGCATAGATCCAATAAAGTTTTCCTGTATTGGGTACTTTGTCGGGATCAAGATAAAAATCATCAATCCATAGCTGGAGTTTATACATATCAAACGGATATTTCATGAACGGATGGGTAAACCAAAAGGCGCCAATGGTTAAAAGTATCAAAAGCCAAAAAAGGTTTTTTTCATTAAAAATATTGTTACTACGCATGATTATGTGATATCTCTATTTGGCTTTTCAGATCAAAAAAACCAACCATATTGGCTGAGCCGATCACCTCAAAGAGAATGGCGTCATAGAGCCGGTGATAAACAACAATACCGCTTTCGTTGATACCGACACATCCCAGTGAGAGAGCGTATTGGCCTATCTGAAGGTTGGCAGGTTGCGTAAACATGACGGTAATTTCATCGCCGGCTTTGTAATGTCCGGTATGGTGATGTTTCATCATGGTATTGGTGCCGGTAATCTCCAGCCCTTTGGTATCTTTGACGGTAAAGGCGAAGATGGGCTCTTCCACGTCCGCGTGAAACCTGACGCGCATCACAATCGTAAAAGGGGCGTCATAATCGAGCGCTTTGACGGGCTGATTCTCTTCGTCCTGCAGACCGAAATCGATAATCTCGGCCCGCATATTGCCGTAACTGTCCAGTTCACCGTGGTCGTCAAAATAGTCTCGCAGACGTCGCTCTTTGAGTACCTCCGTTTTTTTCACTTCGACAGAATCGGTAGAAACAGTACTGTGAAGCGTGCCCGTCAAAACTTTTTTAAAGGTATCAACCGCCGTTTTGGCATCCGCGTCGCATATCAGCTTCCCTTCGTCAATCACCATGCCGCGGTTGCAGTAGCGAATAACCGTATCGAGCGCGTGGGTGACAAAAAGAATGGTGCGGTTTTGTTCCTGAAACTCCTGGAATTTTTTAAAGCATTTCATCTGAAAGGCCATATCCCCCACACTCAGCGCCTCATCGACAATCAATATATCGGGTTCGACGTTGATGGAAACAGAAAAGGCCAGTCGCGCGAACATCCCGGAGCTGTACATCTTGACCGGCTGATGGATAAACTCGCCGATATCGGCAAAAGCGAGAATCGCGTCAAGCTTTCGCTCGATCTCTTCACGTTCTAGCCCCATCAGCGTGCCGTTGAGATAGATATTCTCCAATCCCGTCATCTCCGGGTTGAAGCCGGCTCCAAGCTCCAGCAAAGAGGCGATGGTCCCGCGGGTCTCGATTTGGCCTGAAGAGGGGGTCAGCACGCCGGTAATCATCTTAAGAAGCGTTGATTTGCCGGCACCGTTTTTGCCCACAATACCCACCGTCTCGCCTCGGTAAATGTCAAAAGAGACATCTTTGAGGGCATAAAAATCGTGGTGGTAGCTCTTTTTGAAAGGGTGCAAAGCCTCTTTGAGGCGATCCTGAGGGTTGTCATATAGATGATAGATCTTTGTCAGGTTTTTAACCCGAACGGCGACGGTCTCATTCATCAAAGCACATCCGCGAAGTGGGGTCGAAGTCGCCTGAACGTCAAGGCGCCCAGGGCGAAAATGGACAGAGTGACGCTCCAGTAATAGAGCGTCATGCCGGGCTTCTCCCAAAATCCGACATGGTGAATCATGCTGTCACGGTACCCTTCTATGATATAGACCAAAGGATTGAGGGCGATGATTTTGTGGTATTTGGCAGGCAGAATGTTGATAGACCAAAAGATTGGGGTCAACCAAAAGCCAAACTGCAAAAACATCCCGACAATCTGTCCCATATCTCTAAAAAAGACCACGACGGAGGCGGTGATCCACGAAAGACCGAGCAAAAGGAGCGTCAACGCAAAAAGGTAGTAAAAGACCTGCAACCAGTAAAGGGAGGGAACGATGCCGTAGTAAAGGTACATACCGTACATGAAAAAGATGAAAAAAAGATGCACGGCCAACGCCGAAAGCAGGGGAATAACGGGCAAAAGGTTGACCTGAAAACGCACCTTTTTGACCAGAAAACTGTTGGTGATGATACTGTTGGTGCCGCTGGCCAGACCTTCGGAGAAGTAAAACCAGGGGAACATACCGGCAACCAGCCAGAGAATAAAGGGAAAGTCGCCGACGGGCTTGGATTTAAAACCCACCTGAAAAACGAACCAGAAGATCAAAACAGTCGCCGTCGGCTGGATAAACGCCCAGGCGATGCCGAGCATATTGCCGACATAGCGCTGTTTGAAGTCGTTTTTTGTCAAAGAGAAAATCAGTTTGCGATTCTGGACAATCGCTTTTAAAAACTCATACAAACCGGCTTTCCGTTTTCTTTTTAGTATAGCGTACTTTTCTTGTCGGTTGGCTCAAGCACCAGGGCCAGCACACGGCTTTTTGCAAGGAAACGGTGCCGAACAACAAGGTCGCCTTTTGGGTCGCTGACAACCGTTTTTAGAAATGTTTTTTCACCGGTTTGGGGATTGAAACAATAAATTTGGTAGCGGCTATTTGGCAGTAGGTCGTGAAATCTAAATCCGAAAATACGGCGCAAAAAACCGCCGTCACTTCCGTAACAAACCAAAAGCCGTTTGCCGTTTCGCGCAAAAAAGGGACCCTCCAAGGTCTCCTGTTTGCCAAACGGCCAGGCGTTTTGTTCACAGGGTGTTAAGGGCAGTTCACTCATCTCTTGTAAAAAACGCATACCCGCCCCCACTATTTGGGCGCCGGGCAGGGCCATCGCTTCGCGCCAGGGCGTTTTACCCCAGTCACCGCCGCTCGGGCTCTTACCGAAAGGCTTGTCAGGTCGGTTGACCTGCCAGATGCCGTTGGCGCCGTAAGTAAAGCCGGAGGCGCCGTTTAACATACTCACCCAAAAGGCTTTTTCCACCACATCCGCGCCGTTGCGTCCCAAAATACCCTCATAGGTCACTTCCGCCATGACGACCGGTTTGTGCGGTACTTCTCTTTGCGCCTTGGCCACGGTGATGGCGGCGCTTCGCACGCTCTCCTCATCGCCGTGGCCGGTTTGAAGCATCTCAAAATCCAAAAAGGAGGGGTCGCTTAACTCCCGGTGGGCCATATGGGAAGGGTGGGCCGACAAAAGACGGCCGTAGGGATCGATTTGGCGAATATAGGCGCACATTCGGCTCCACCCCTCTTTCAACGCCCGGTGTTCACGCTCACGATTTTGGCTAAGATACCAGGGCATACTCACCTCGCCGGCGGCCACCCAAATCACGGGCCAGGCGCCCCAGCGGGCGATCAGGTAGCGCCAATGACGGCGCAGACGCTCTTCGCCCATGAAGCCAAGATAATACCCCCAGCCTCCCAGAATAACCGGAACCAGGCCCGCATCTATAATCTTCTCCAGCTTTTTATCGGCTTCGTCAAACCAGGCGGGGTTGACGGCCTCAAACCCCTTTTGCCACACAAATCCCTCTTCCCCGCCGCCTCTTGGATCGAAAGGGGCCATATCGGGAAAGAGACCGGCCACCAGCTGAACAAGGGTAAATCCCTGATATTTTCTTTGTTTGGCCAGCTCGGCAATCTCTTGGGTCTCCATGCGCCCCAGGGCCATCCACCAGGTATCGCCCAGCCAGGCAAAAGGGGTGCCGTCTTCGTATACGAATCGCCTCTCTTCCGTCTTTAGCCGTCCGTGTCGATAGAGGGGGTGCTCGTAGGCGGTATCGCTGATGGTAAAGTTAAACGTGATATCATGAAGACCGCTATCGGCAGGGTCCAAGCAGTGGGTACGGGCCTCATAACAGCCGGGCAGGGGGGCGTAGAAGCGTACCTCCCACATCCTGCCGCCCCGCCAGAAGGCCGGTACCTCCCAGCTTTGGCCGCTTTCGTGCCTAAAAACGACATCCAGCTCCACTTCATTAAAAGGATTTGCCCGCGCGACGGCGGCGGTGAAGGTTCGGCTAAAGAGCGGCTTTTTCATTGCAACAGCATCAGTGACGCCAGTCCCAAAAAGCTGAAAAAGCCCACTACGTCGGTCACGGTGGTCAGCAAAACCGTCGAGCCCACGGCCGGGTCAATGCCCAGCCCTTTGAGTACCAGCGGAATGGTAGCCCCGAAAAAGCCGGCGGCCAACAGGTTGATCACCATAGAAAGCGCGATCACCACGCCCAGCATCGGCATCTTGAACCAGACCCAGGCGATGAGCCCCATGACCACCGCGTAGAGCAGGCCGTTGCCCAAAGAGAGCAGAACCTCCTTGACAATGACCCGTTTGGCTTCGGTGGGGGAGATCTCGCCAAGGGCAAGCTGGCGCACCGTGACGGTAAGCGACTGGGTGCCGGCGTTGCCACCCATGGAGGCGACAATGGGCATCAAAACCGCCAGCGCCACCACCGACTGGATAGTCTGATCAAAAAACCCGATGACAACGGAAGCGGCAATGGCGGTAAGCAGGTTGATCCCAAGCCAGATAGCCCGGCTCTTTCCAGCCTCCAGGATATTTTCGCTCTCCTCGGACTCCTCTTCAACCCCGGCCATGCCGTAGATCTGGTCGGTCGCCTGCTTCTCCATCAAATCGTAGATATCATCAGCCGTGATACGTCCCAGCAAAATATTGAAGTCATCCACCACGGGAATGACGTTCATGTTGTAGTTACCTGCCAGTTCGATCACTTTGTCAATAGGATCTTTGGGGTGAATGGAGACTGTCAGTGCCCCCTCTTTTTCCAAAATGTTACGGTAAATCTCCTGGGGGCCGTGTAAGACCAGATCTTCCATGGGCATCATGCCCAAAAATCGGTCATGCGTGTCAACAATGAAGACGTGATAAGCGTTGTCCAACCCCTCTTTACTCTTCATCTCTTTGAGGCGTTTGATCGACTCACCCACCGTCTCGTCGATGTAGGCCTTGAAGAGCTCGGTCTGCATATGGGCGCCGGCCTCATCCTCTTCGTAGCTGATAAGCTCACGAATAACCCGACTGTCCTCTTCATCGATCTTCTCAAGAATCTCCTCGGCCTTCTCCTCGTCCATCTCCTCCAGGTGCTGGACAATATCGGCCGCGTCGTCGGTATCCATCTCTTCAATAATGTCGGCCAGCTCCGTGGTGTCAATGGCCTCCAGGGCGTCTTCCTGGGCGTTTTTGGAGAGCTCGGCCAATACGTCCGCTTTAAGCTCTTCGGGCAGTGACGTAAGCAGGCGCAAAAAGACATTTTTATCTTTTTCGCGGACCGCTTCTAATAGTTCAGCGATCTCATAAGCCTGCGCGTTTTCGTCCAACCCTTCCTGAAAGAGGCGGATACGCCGTTCAATTTCGGCAATCAATTCATCTATCGGGCGTTGCATGGCTTACCTCCCCGAAATTTTGGGCGGATTGTAGCGTAAAGAGAGAGAAAAAAGAAAGAGAGTTCTCCCCAAAGGGGAGAGTGAGAGAACTTACTGGCCTTTTCCGGGAATCAAAATTACTTCGACGCGGCGGTTTTTGGCCCGTCCCTCTTCAGTGTCGTTGGGGGCGATGGGGCGACTCTCGCCAAATCCTTTGACGCTCAGGCGATCTTTGGAGACACCGTATTTGATTAGTGCGCTCTCTACCGCTTTGGCCCGGCGGATGGAGAGCTTCATATTGTACGCCTCCGTACCGATACTGTCGGTATGGCCGTCCAGCTCAGCCGTCACCTGCGGATGTTTTTGCATAAACTCGGCCACCTTTTTCACGTCGGTCAACTCATTGACGGGGATTTTGGCCGAATCGAAGGGAAAATGGAAATAGAGCGTGACGCCGACCGCGCATCCCTGGGCATCCACTTTGAAGCCGGCAGGGGTATTGGGGCACTGGTCTACACCGTCCGCCACGCCGTCGCCGTCGCTGTCTTTGGGCATGGGACAACCGTTTTCGTCCACAATGGTACCCATGGGGGTGTCGGGGCATTTGTCGCGCGAATCAAGCACTCCGTCTTCATCCGCGTCCAAAGAGCCAAGAGGCGCGACTGCCGACTCTTTGGGCTCGGCCGTTGAGGCCTGGGGCTCGGACGTGCCAAACGCGTTGAAAGGCACGCTCAATCCCACCATGTAGAGCAGGCTGTTGCCGCCGTCGTCAAAGCGGATCACGTCACGCACTTCGGCCCGAAGATGAAGAGTCTGGTTCAGCGCGTATTTGACACCGGCGCCTACGGCGGCCACGCCGTCATCGGTCAAATCGCCGTTGGTCCATGTCTCATACCCCACACTGCCGATCAGATAGGGGCGAAGCGCCTCGCTTTGCGGAGCGAAATGATACAGATAGCTGGCCATGACATAATTGCCGTAGCTTTTACCGGTACCCGCTTCGGGATCGACATCGGTTTTGGTTAGAAAATCCCACTCAAGCTCCAG
>Ga0256843_1000530_pt1 | contig 32549 bp, 29 predicted proteins | sample AlvinellametaG_FD_191572 | JGI IMG/M metagenome (GOLD analysis project Ga0256843, IMG submission 191572) | Pompeii worm associated microbial communities from hydrothermal vent at the East Pacific Rise, Pacific Ocean - Alvinella | ecosystem: Host-associated > Annelida > Integument > Unclassified ...
TTTTTGTCTTCCGGGTTAAACATTAAAAGTTTGCCGGGAATTCTTTTGGCGCCGCTTATGAAAAGCACTTCCATATTGTGAAAGAGCTCTTTTCCTTCGACAGGTTTTACGAATACGTCAATAAGTCTGAATCCTCTTAAATAGCCTTTTGTTGAGAGCAGGTATCCTTTTTTAAGCTCTTTATGCGAAATATTGAGGTTAATGGCAACCCTTTGGTGGGTGTATGCTTCTTCCACATCTTCGCCGTGTACCTGCAGGTTTTTAACGGTTGTGAGTGTTTTTGTTTCGTTGATGTATATTTTGTCTTTGAGTTTTACTTTGCCGCTTAGAACCGTCCCCGTAACAACCGTACCTATACCTTTTAAACTGAAAACCCTGTCTATATAGTATCTGAAGAATTTCGAGTGGGTGATTTTTCTAGGAGGCAGGTTGAAAAGGTAGTCTTTAAGTTTTTCGATGCTTTGTTTGTCGTAGATAGATGTTTCAAATATTTCTAGAAGGCGGAGGTTTTTATATTTTGCTATTAAATCCCTGATTTCCTGTTTTCTTTTTTCAATTGTTTCTCTGTCAGCGAGATCGCATTTGGTAAGTGCGACTATTATGTTTTTAACCCTTAAAATATTTAAAACTTCAAGGTGCTCTACGGTTTGCGGCATAACTCCTTCGTTGGCGTCTATGGCAAAAAGCGAGGCGTCAAATCCGAAAGCTCCGCTGATCATGTTTTTGACAAGTTTTTCATGTCCCGGAACGTCTATAAACGCTACGTTTACGTCGTCCCTTTTCATATTGGTAAAACTTAAATCTATTGTTATGCCGCGCTCTTTTTCCTCTTTAAGCTCGTCTCCGTTATATCCGGTGAGTGCTTCTATTAAAGACGTTTTACCGTGGTCTACGTGACCCGCCGTTCCTATGATTATGTTTCTCATTTTTGACCTTTGAGTTGTGAAGTTGCTATGTTGTTATTCTGTGAAGGAATTTCACAGCTGATAATATTATTAATAATTTCTGACAGTTTTTCTATTTCGTCTTCCTGGACGCTTCTCATATCGAGTACGAAATGTTCGTTTTCTATTCTTCCGATTACAAGGTTTTTACGCATATTTTCTTCCCATTTTTTTGCATTGCCTTTAATTTCCACCACAATTGTCGGAATTTTGCGGTTAGGCATCGTTCCGCCTCCGACATATGTGTGCGATTCTTTAATTTCGGCTTTTAAGCCCGGGCATAAATTTAAAAGTTTTTGGGCCTTTTCTTTAAGCTCGTCTGTTGTCTGGAAGATAGATTTCAAAGTCGGAATTTTATCGTATTCTTCTTTTATATACGCCAAAGCGGTGGCTTCTATCAGTGAAAGGGTTATTTTGTCAACCCTGAACATTCTTAAAATCTGGTTTTTTTTGAGTCTGTCAATAAGTTCTTTTTTTCCGAGTATTATTCCCGCCTGAACGCTTCCGAAAAGTTTATCTCCGCTGAAACTGACAAGAGAAGGGTTTAGTTTCATAATATCGCTTATAGGAGGTTCGTAATTTGTAAGTCCGTAAGGGAGTTTCGGCACATATGCGCTTCCTAAGTCGTAATAGTCCAAAACGCCTTTTTCTTTTGAGAGGCTGATTATCTCTTCAAGTGTCGCTTCGGCGCTGAAACCTTCTATAGAATAGTTTGATTTGTGCACTTTCATAAGCATTGATGTATTTTCTGTTATTGCTTCTTCGTAGTCTTTGATTTTTGTTTTATTCGTCGTTCCAACTTCTACGAGTTTCGCGCCGCTTGCTTTCATAACTTCAGGTACCCTGAAACTTCCGCCGATTTCTACAAGTTCGCCTCTTGAGACTATCGCTTCTTTATCTTTTGCGAATGTGTTTAGTATCAAAAACACGGCTGCGGCGTTATTGTTTACAATAAGCGCGCTTTCGCTTCCGAAAAGATGGCTCAGTATTTTGGCGCTGTGGTGATATCTGTCTCCTCTTTTTCCTTTTTCGAGGTCGTATTCGAGATTGCAGTAATGGGTTGAGCGTTCTTTGGCATAATCGAAAATTTCAGGATCTATCAGGCTTCGTCCGAGATTGGTATGGACCGTTATTCCCGTGGCGTTTATTACGTTTACGATTGAGGGTGAAAGAATATCATTTGCTTTTTTTTCAATTTCTTTAATAATAGATTTTTCGTTTATTTCAGTGATTTTACCGTTTTTAATTCCGTTTCTTATGTTTTCCAGTGTCTGTTGAATTATAGGAATTAATACTTTTTTAGGTATGTGTGAGAGGATTTTTTCTATTTTGTCAACTTTGGGTATCTGTCTGAATAGATTCATTTTTTACCTTTGTGAAATGCCGCCGGCATTTTTTGATAATATTGTAACAAAAAAGGTTTAAAGTATGAAAATTGCCGTTACTGCGTCAGGGGCTTATATAGGATCAGGTTACTGTCCGGGTTTTGAAGAGTGTGAATACCTCATAATATACGATACCAAAACCAAAGAATACGCGTCAAGAAAATCTCCATCTTATTATTCAAAAAACCCTGAAGATTTAATAAAATTTTTAAAAGCCGTATTGATAAAACATATAATTACCGGTAAAGATGTCAAAGATAATTATTTTAAAGTTTTTAAGGTAAATGATGGAAATTTGAGTGTTGAAGATGTAATAATGAAATATAAAGAGGAGAATTAATCCTCTTATTTGTGAATAACGCTGATTGCTTTTTCTTTGAACTCTTTAAGTTTTTCGATAAGGTCGCTGAATATTGAAGCGGTTTTGTGACCTTTGTGAATTGCTGTTTCAAGTTTTGTAATTTCGTCTTCAAGCATTTTATATGTTGTGTCGCTTGTACTTGTATATCCTAAAGCCTGAGCTATTGTTAACTGTCTTCTTGCTTCGTCAAGATATCTTAGAGCTTCTTTTTTGTCTTTTTTGATAATTTTACTAGCTTCCTGAACAAGAGCCTGGGCTTTGATTAACGGAATAGGAATCACGTTGTCTACTTCAACAAGTGTTGAAAGAGCCATAGAAAGTACGTCTTTAGCTTCTTTTACTTTTCCTTCGTTAATATATTTAATTGCCAGATTCAACGCTGCAGGATATGTTGCTAAAGGCAGGTTAACTGTTTTAATAACAATTTCGCTTCTTAATGAATTTAAAACTTCTCTGGCCTGCGGAATTTTATTTTCATTTATAAGTTTTTTAGATTCTGCGATTAACGTTTTAATTTTATGTACATCTCCGACAAACTGATATGCGTTAATTTGTACGTCCACAGGTAATAAATACGGTGCGTTTGGCGTATTTAATACTACAGCAAGCTCTCCTACCGCTTTTTTAAGTGATTCTTTTGCTTTATCTGTTTTTTTATTGTTCAGATAAATTAACGCATCCTGTGTATACTGGATTGCCCTTATAGCTTCTTTTATAAGCTGTGTGCTTTGAGCTTTTTGTTCAGCTTTTACAACTGCGTTTTTTGATACCGCATTTGTTTTTGCGTCTGCTGCCATAGCGCTTGTTACTAATAAGCTAGCGGCTACTATTGATGTCAATAGTTTTTTCATATGTCCCTCCTTAAATGTTTTAGTGTCCGTATTATAAAATATTTAGTGTAAGCTTGTCAAGTTCTTTGATTGAAATATGCTAAAATTTAATCATTTCTTAATTTTTTTTTTAAATTTTTTTAATCGTAACGCTTTATATATAAGGTGAGTTTATATGATATAATTCCACAAAAAAAGGCTATAAATGAAATTTATAGGAACTCGCGGGACTGATGAAAAAAAGAGTTTTAGTGAAGTTATATTAAATCCGGCGGCACCGAACGGAGGACTTTACGTTCCAAGCAAACTGCCTAAAATAAACGAAAAATTTTTACACAGATATTATGATGTTCAGGATGAAAAACCGTATACCCATATAACCAGGGGAATTCTTAAGTTATTTAAAATAGATATTGACGAAAGGCTTATAGAAAAAGCTTTGTATACATATTTAAGAGAGTTTGACGACCCGGATGTCGTTCCGGTTGTAAGACTTAATAAAAACCTTTTTGTGGGAGAATTGTGGCACGGGCCGACGAGAGCTTTTAAAGACATGGCTCTTCAGCCGTTTGGTGTTATACTTTCATCACTTGCCAAACAAAGAGGCGAAAATTATCTGATTCTTGCGGCAACAAGCGGTGATACGGGACCTGCTACGCTTAAAACTTTTGAAAACAGAGATAATATAAAAGTCGTTTGTATTTATCCTCATGAAGGCACAAGCGAAGTTCAAAAACTTCAGATGGTGACAACCGATGCGAAAAATGAAAAAGTTTTAGGAATAATCGGTAATTTTGACGATGCGCAAAGTGCACTTAAGTCACTTCTTAAAGATGATGATTTCAGAAATACTCTTAAAGAAAACAATATTAAGCTTTCCGCCGCAAACAGTGTGAATTTCGGAAGAATTATTTTTCAGATTATTTATCATTTCTGGAGTTACATGCAGCTGGCAGAAAGTGCGGAAATCGATCTTTTAGACGAGATTGACGTAATAATTCCTAGCGGTAATTTCGGAAACGCGCTGGGTGCTTATTATGCGAAGAAAATGGGGCTTCCTATAAATAAAATAGTAATCGCGTCTAATAAAAACAACATCCTTTACGAATTTATAAAATACGGAAAATACGATTTAAGAGATAAAAACCTTATTCATACAATTTCACCTGCAATGGATATCTTGAAATCTTCAAACGTAGAAAGGGTTCTTTTTGACAAATTCGGAGAAGAAAGAACGAAAGAACTTATGGAAAACCTGGAAAGTGAAGGGTTTTTCGAACTTACGGAAAAAGAGCATGAAGCAATTAAAGAAGATTTCTTAGCGGATTTCGCTACTGACGCAGAATGTGAGGAAATAATCGCAAAATACGCAAAAGAAAACAATTACATTATGGATGCTCACACGGCGACTGCCATTAAAGCATATGAATATCTGAGCGAAAAAGGCGAAATAAAAAATAAAGTTGTCGCATATTCTACCGCCGAATGGACAAAATTCGCTCCTAGTGTTTACGAAGCCCTTACCAAAGAAGATATTAACAGGGAAATAGCTGAACTTGAAGAAAAAACGATAGCGGATAAAGACGCAATAGCTTATATAGAAGCCCATTATAAAGTAATGGCTCCTGAATCTATAAGAGAGCTGTTTGACAAAGACATTAACGAAACGGTAATTAACAAAAACGAAATAAAAGAAAACATTATTAAATTCGTAACGGAAAAATAAGTTTAGATACGGTTTTGACAAGTATGATATAATAAATAAAAAAAGGAGGGGAAATGAGAGTAGACAGCAGTTTGAATTCGTTACAGAATATGCCTGCCGGAAATATGAACGGCCAGGCGAAAGCCGGCGGACCTGACGCCCAAAAAACACAGCAGCAGCAAATCGACCAGGCTCAGCAACAGCAGATGCAGCAGCAAAAAAGACTGCAAAAAAGAGAAATGCAGAATATCGATGCCCAGAAGCAGCAGGAGCAGCAAAACCAGCAGCAGATTCAGCAGCAGGCTGCGGAAGCTATCGGAATCGGAGCTAATTTAAATTTAATGGCTTAATTTGATAACCGTAGTAGGCATATATATATTTATTGTTTTAGGTTTTTTTGCAAAAAAAACATTTAATGAAATAGACGGTAAAACTTTAGTTCTTCTTTCAACTTATTTTCTACAGCCCTTTTTGACCCTTTGGGGCATTATGCTTATACCTTTGGATTATAATTTAATAATTTCTCCGGTTGCGTATCTTGCGGCCGTTTTTTTCAGTCTTGTTTTTACATTTACTCTGTCCTTAATTTTAAAAGATAAAAAAGAGAGGATAATAGCGGCTTTAACTCCGTTAATAGGAAATACGGGTAATCTCGGAATACCTCTTTCATATGCCCTGTTTGGGGATATCGGAGCGAGTATTGCAACTATAGTCAATCTTGCAAATATATTTTTTATATACAGTTTCGGGGTGTTTTTCTTTGCGAGCGGAAAATATTCATTTAAAGACGCTTTTAAAAAAATCGTAAAAATACCGGTTATGTGGTTTGGTATTCTGGCTCTGGTATTAAACATAAGCGGTGTTACTTTTAGTAAAGATATAATGAAAATACTTCAGATGGGGGCGTTTGCATCTATAGTCGTGCAGCTGTTAATATTCGGAATATACGTAGCTGAAATAAAAACAAGGGAAATAAGTTTCAAACTCGGAATTATCACCGTATTTAACAAATTTATCATTTTTCCTGCCGTAAGTTTTTTTGTTCTAAAACTGTTTCATTTAAATGCTCTTTTTTTTAAAGCCGTTATGCTTGAAATACTGACCCCTCTTGCCGTTACGAACGTAAATCTTTCGGCTCTTTTTGATTTATATCCGAGAAAAGTGGCAATGCTTGTAATTGTTACTTCCGTACTGTTTTTAGGAGTTGTGTTTTTAATTATATGAAAAATAATGTATAATTAAAGTTAATATACAAAGGGATTTGGGATGAAAAGGATTTTTTTTATATTAATTATAGCTCTGTTTTTTGTATCGTGCAGTGAAAAAAAAGAATTAAAAGTAGCCGCAAATTCATGGATAGGTTACGCGCCTCTGTTTTACGCCGATAAAAAAGGCTGGCTTAAAAAAGAAAAAATAAAACTGATAAATACCGTTTCGCTTGCTGAAAGCCTTGATCTTTATAAGAAAAATTTTGTAGACGCGATGGCCGCAACCCAGTATGAATATTTTTTGTTAAACAGGGAAGATGTATACGCAATTATGCTTTTTGACAGATCAAACGGAGCTGATATGATTATGTCAAATTTTGATTTCAGGAAATTACATTCTAAAATAGACGCATATATGGAAGTGGATTCGGTTAATTATCTGCTGTTTAAATATTTTTTGAAAGAAAAAAATCTGAAACAGAACATGTTTAATATTCATAACCTTGACCAGGGACAGATCGCTAAAAAAAACTATTCAAAGCCTACTTTGATTGTTACATACGCACCTTATGACGCGGAACTTAAGAAAAAAGGCTTTAAAGTTATAGACTCGACAAAAAACTCAAGCTCTCTTATTGTTATTGACGCGCTTTTCAGCGATGCAGCAAATATACAAAAACACAAAGAACAGTTTATTAAAATAAGAGAATTTACCATAAAAGCGTTAAAAGTGTTAAAACAAAATCCAAAAGAGTTTTATGAAGCTGTTAAAGAGTATCTTCCGGGATACAGTTACAGCGATTTCAAAGCAGATTTAAAAAATATCGTCTGGATAGTAAAACCGGACGCTCATGTTAAAAAACTGCTTGAAAAAATAAAACTTCCGTATAAAGAGCTGAAATGAAAATTAAAAATTTTCTGATACTTGTCAATCTGTTTGTTATGACTGTATTTTTAGGAATGTTTTATTACATTTACGTTCAGCAGAAAAAAGAACTCGTAAAAGTGATATCAAATGACATTTTTCAGACTTTAAACAACGTTTCATACAGTTTCAGCAAAGTTATGAATAATAATTCCGATTATATGATTTTAAAGCCTATTTTGGACAGAAAAAGCACCAGCGATTTTTTTGACGGGTTCATTCTTGCAACTTCGGATGACAGGGTGTTGTTTAAAAGCGGAGATATGAGTCTTAAAATTCCCCAGCCTGAGAAAATACAGTATAATTTAAATAAAATAGGCCTTAATACACTTCTGCATAAAAAGGCCTATGTAATTACAATTCAGTATTATAAAAACAATAAATTTAAAACGTTAAAACTTTATCTTTTCCCAAGCAAAGACTATCTTGAAAAAGTGTTTACGTATCTGAAAATAAAATATATAGTTTTATTTGTGTTAGTATTGATATTTTTTGTTTTTGTGCTGCGTTCTGTTTATAAACTGGTTATAGTGAATCCTCTTTTAAAGCTTAAACAGTACGCGGATAAAAGAACAACAAAACCGGAGAAGTTTTTAATTTATGAGTTTAACGATATTAAAGAAACTTTGGCAGAAACGTTTAACGCTTTAAACGAATATATTGAAAAATTAAAAATAAGCGCCATTACAGATCCTTTGACAAGACTCAAAAACAGAAATTATCTTAATAAATATCTTATAAAACTGATAAATGAAAATCAGAAATTTGCCCTTGTTTTTATTGATATAGACAATTTTAAAGATATTAACGATTTTTTCGGACATTCCGTTGGTGATGAAATAATTATAGAAATATCGGCCATACTTGCAAAACATATTAAAAACGGTGAAATAGTTGCGAGAATAGGAGGAGATGAATTTGTAATTGTTTTTCAGGAATATAAAAACAATGAAGAGCTTTTAAAAAGACTTAACTTGCTGCTAGACAGTTTAAACAGAACCTGGACTATTCATAATCAAACTATTTCTACAACGGTCAGTATGGGTGTGGCGGAATTTCCTAAAACCGCAAAAAGCGTGGAGGAACTTTTGAAGTTTGCCGATATCGCACTGTATGAGGCCAAAAATAGAGGTAAAAACAAATATGTTATATTTGACGAAAAATTAAAACAAGACGTTAATAAAGAGATCGAAATCAAAACGACAATGAACAAAGCTTTGGAAAATAACGAATTTGAGCTCTTTTATCAAGGTAAATTTGATATAAACGAAAAAATTATAGGATGTGAAGCGTTAATAAGATGGAACCGTAACGGAAAAGTTATCTCGCCGGCGGACTTTATTCCCATTGCGGAAAAAAGCGGTTTTATTATTAAACTTGGAAACTGGGTAATGCAGGAAGTTGTAAAAACTCAAAAAGAGTGGGAAAATACTCCTCTTAAAAATCTCAGAATATCTTTTAACGTTTCACCTGTACAGTTCAGAAGCGACAGTTTTTTAAATGATTTAAAAAAGTGTTTTAAGGATACCAACAGAAAACTTTTTGAAATGGAAATAACGGAATCAGTTTTTATTCAGGAAAGAGAAAAGGCAAAAAAAATAATTGAAGAAATCAGACGTTACGGCTTAAAAATAAGCCTTGACGATTTTGGTACCGGTTATTCTTCTTTGTCGTTTTTAAGAGAATTTGAAATAGATGTGTTAAAAGTAGATAAATCATTTGTAGATGAAATTTACAGTGAAGAGGGGAAAATATACGTACAGACTATTTTGAATATGGCGGAAAACCTGCATCTTGAAACAATTGCCGAAGGGGTTGAAACAAGAAAGCAGTTTGAAATACTTAAATCTCTGGGATGTGAATATTATCAGGGATATTATTTTGCCAAACCTCTTCCGAAAGATGAATTCGAAAAATTTGCAAAATCACATCTTTCTTAAATATACACTTAAAATACCGAAATATTCATGTATTGCTTTGTATGAACGATATAAACTGCCCATATTTGGAAATACATCCCAAAAACTGTATTCAGGGTCATAATAAAAACCTACGGGTTTTGGGATTATTTTAAATCCGAAACGTTTAAACAGCATTTCGGCTCTTTTCATATGATATGCGCTTGTTACGAGATATATTTTTTTAGGAAGGTTTAATCTTGTAAAAAGTTTAGATGTAAATTTGGCATTTTGATATGTATTTAACGATTTTCCTTCAAAATAGGCTTTAATGCTGCAACCGCAGGTTTTTGTTATAAGTTCGATGTCTTTTTTGACGTTTTGGGCTTCTTTTGTTTTATATATCCCTCCTCCTGTAAATATAAAAGGCAGATTTTCCTGTTTTGCTATGAGCAGGCCGTAAACCTCTCTTTTAAAAGCTTCCGGCATGGCTTTTACAGGATCGGCAGGGTTTGTTCCGCCTCCCAGCACTACAACCGCCGAAGGTGTGATACTGTCCGGTTTATATCCGTGTTCCAGCGGATATAAAAGTGCGTTTGCTATAAACTTTGTAGAGAGAACCCAAAGTAACACTGCGGATAAAAAAAAGAGATATTTTGCCTTTTTTGCAAAAAATCCGGCTAAAAAAAGTATAATTACAAAAATTCCGGGCGGAAGAAAAATATAAGTGAAAAGTTTTGAAAGAATAAACATAATACGCCTTTTTATGAAATTATATTGAAAAAATCCTGATATATTAACAAAAGGATATTAATGAATATACTTATAACGGGTGCGAGCAGGGGTATCGGAAGGGAGCTTTTAAACCGTTATCTTAAAAAAGCCGATAAAATATATGCAGTGGCAAGAAATACGGACCGTTTAAAAAATTTACAAAACGTAGAACCTGTAAATCTCAATCTTGCCGATTTGGATAAAGTAAGAGAATTTGCAAAAAGTCTGAAAAATATAGATTTAGTAATAGCAAACGCGGCGATATCCCTTCCGCATTCACCCGATTTTACACCATTTGAGGATTTTAAAAAAACGTTTGACGTGAATTTTTTAAGCATTCACGCGCTGCTTGAAGGAATTGTACCGGATATGCAAAAGAGAAAAAAAGGCAAAATAGTTTTAATATCATCCCTCGCTTCACTGGTAGGGGCTCCAAGCTCAATGCCTTACAGTGCCAGTAAAAGGGCTATTAATTCATACGCGCAGTCACTTAGAAATATGCTTGAAAAAGACAATATTAAAGTAATAAACATACTGCCAGGATTCATTAAAACGGATATGACTGATAAAAACGATTTTTATATGCCTTTTTTAATGGATTTGCAAAGCGGAGTAGACAAAATAGTATATGCTATAGAAAAAGAAAAAAAAGAATATGCGTTTCCGAAAAGATTTTATTACTTAATTAAACTTTTTAACATGTTGCCGTTAAATGTTCAGGATAAATTATTGCAAAAAACGGCAAAATAAGATATATTTAGTTAAGAATAAAAAAGGAGAAAAATGATAAGTGTCTGTACATACTGCGGTGTCGGATGTGAGATTGACGCTGATGTGGTTAATAATAAAATAAATAAAATCACTCCTGTGAAAAACGGTAAATCAAGCGGAGGCGAGCTTTGTATAAAAGGCAGATACGGATATGAGTTTTTAAACGCAAGAATAGACAGACACCTTGTCAGTTATAGATTTATCGAAAAAAACGCAGACACTCTTCCTTTTGAACTGTCGGTCAGAATTGCAAATTTAACTGAATACGACGAAAAATTTTATGAAGCTCCTTTTACACTTGCCGCAGATCTCGCCGCATGGAAAATTAAAGATATTTTAAACAAATATTCGCCGAATTCCGTTGCGGCAATAGGCGGTGCGAGAACGAGTATAGAGAGCGCATGGCTTTTTCAGCATTTTGCAAGAAACGTACTAAAAACCCCAAATGTGGACAACTGTGCCAGAATCTGCCATTCTCCGAGTCTCAGCGGCCTTAAAATGAGTATAGGAGAAGGTGCGAGCAGTGTGGAGTTTGACGAACTGTTTAAAACAGACGTAATATTTATAATCGGCTCAAATACAACGCAGGCACATCCTATGGTAGCCAGCAGAATAATTAAGGCAAAAAGAAGAGGCGCTAAAATTATAGTGGCGGATGTAAGGAAAATCCCTATTATGAAATTTGCCGATATCAGCGTTATTCTGCCTTTTGAATCAAATCTTCTGTTTTTAAACGCCATAGCAAAGGAGATGATCGAAAAAGATCTTATCAATAAAGATTTTATAAAAAACAGATGCTTAAAATTTGAAGAATATAAAGAAAACATATTAAAACATCCAGACAGCAAAGAGTTTTTCGAGCGACTTAGAGGGTTTGAACATATTTCCGGACAAATAGAAGAAATTGCAAGACTTATTAGTAAAAATAAAACTGTTTTTGCATGGGGGCTGGGTGTTACCGAACACATAGACGGAACCGAAGCAGTAAACGCTATCAGCAATCTTGCAATGCTTAGCGGCAATTTCGGCGAAGGGGCGGGAGTGCTTCCGCTAAGGGGACAAAATAACGTTCAGGGAGCATGTGATGTAGGGTGTCTGCCGTATTACGGGCCTGATTATACCATTCCCGAAAAAATAGGGCTTATGACTCCCGACGTGATAGAGCATATGAGTGACGGAAGAATAAAAGCGGTTATAAATATGGGAGAAGATATCCTTCATGTACATCCTAATCTTAATAAAGTAAAAAAAGCTTTTAAAAATTTAGAATTTTTAATGGTTATGGAAGTTATGAGAAACGAAATAACGGAAGTTGCTGATATTGTTTTCGGAGTAAAAAGCGCTTACGAAAAAACTGGAGTTTACGTAAATGCGGAAAGAAGACTTCATTTAAGCAGACCTTTGGTCCGAAGCGGCATGCCTGATGACTGGGAAGTGATTAATGAACTTGCAAAAAAATTAGATTCCGGGTTTGATTATAAATCAAGCGAGGAAGTTTTTGAAGATGTTAAAAAAGAGGTTAAAAGATTTGAAGGCGCAACATATGAAAGGCTGGATAAAAAACCTCTCTGCTGGCCTGTAAAAAAAGACGGAAGCGACTCTCCGGTTCTTCATACGGAAAAATTCAGCACGCCTGACGGAAAAGGGCATTTTCATTATCATCCGTGTCATATCAGAGGAGAGATTAAAGACATTCTGGAAAACAGACGATACTGGTATCTGAATACCGGAAGGGAACTCGCCCAGTATAACAATGCTGCACAGACCAAAATCAGCGAAAAACTCAGTAAAAAATATGATGATGATCTGCTTCTTGTAAACAGCGTTCATAAAGATGAAATAGGCGAATATGTCGTTTTGAGATCAAAATACGGACAAAGCGGCAGGCTGAAAGTTAAGTTTACAGATACCGTCAGACCTTATACGCTTTATACGACTTTTCATTTTGCAAAAAACAGTATAAATTCTCTTTTTGGAGACGAACACGACCATAAAGTTAAAACGGCAAGATTTAAAAGTGTCAAGGTTGAGGTGTTAAATGAGAATAATTAAAGTTGAAGAATTTCTACAAAAAAAATTCGATTATATATTAGACGCCAGAAGTCCGAGGGAGTACAGCGAATCCCATATACCGGGAAGTATTAATTTTTATGTTTTGAATAACGAACAGCATGCATATATAGGCAATATATATAAAAACATATCCAAATTTCAGGCGAAAAAAGAGGGTGTCGGGTTTATGCTTGAAAATATATCCAAGCAGCTTAAGGATTTCGATGCAAAACCCGGAAGCAGAATAGGCGTATACTGTGCGAGGGGAGGGCAGCGTTCAAACGCTCTGTTCACGATACTTTCACAGCTTGATTATCAGGTTTTTAAGCTTGAGGGAGGATATAAAGCATACAGAAAATGGGTTGTGAATTATCTGGAAAGTTTTCCTCATAAAAAATTTGTGGTTTTAAGGGGAAACAGCGGATGCGGTAAAAGCGAACTGCTGAAATATCTGACACCTTCCCTTGATCTTGAGGGACTTGCAAATCATTACGGAAGCGTATTCGGAGGCAAAGGTTACCAGCCTTCCCAAAAACAGTTTGAAAACGAAATAGCCGATTTTTTATATAAAACCGATCCGGAAGAGATGATTTATACCGAAGCGGAAGGACATAAAATAGGAGATCTTTTTGTGCCGAATCTTTTATATAAAAGGATGCAGGATGGAATACATATAGAAATTACAGCCGATTTGGAAGACAGGATTGAGAGGATTTTGAGTTATTACGGCGATATTGATGAAAATGAATTTGTCGGCAATCTGGAAAAAATAAAAAAACATATTTCCAAAAAAACGCTTGAAGAACTTAAAGAATATTATAAAAACGGAGATTTAAGGAAAGTTGCCGAAATACTTTTAATTAGGTATTATGATAAAGTTTACAAAAAAAAAGAGCCGGATTTTGTAATAAAAAACAAAATAAAAGAAGAAACTATCAAAGAAATAAAATCAATTGCCGAATCTGTTGTTAAGCCATCTGATTGTTGAGAAAATAATAACAGAAAAAATAATCATCAACGCCGCCACCGGAGCGGAATAATTGAGTCCAAAATTTACGAATCTGTCATAAATAAGTACCGGTGCAATCATCGGATGATAAGCGATTATTACCACAGCTCCGAATTCTCCAAGACCTCTTGCCCACATCATAAGCATTCCGTTAATAATGTCTTTTTTTGCGTTAGGAATAACTATTTTAATAAAGGTTTCAAATGGCCCGGCTCCAAGAGAGCGGGAAATATTTTCAAGCTTTACGTCTACGTTTTTAAATCCTTCTTTTGCCGAATTTATTAAATATGGCGCCGAAAGAAACATCATTGCAGCCATTATGCCGGTTGTCGAATCGATAAATCCCAGGCCTAGTTTACTTAAAAAATTTTGAATATTTTCTCCTCCGAACGTCATCAGTAAAGCAATACCTGCAGCCGTATGCGGAACCATTGTCGGAATGTCTATCATACTCTCAAGCAGACTTTTAGCGAAAAAATCGTATCTTGCGATAATATACGCAAGAGGCAGACCGGTAAATAAAACAAACAGAGTTGCAAAGAAAGAGACCTTCATAGTAAGGAAAATAGATTTTAAAACTTCTGTGTCTTTTAAGGCTTCAATATATGAAATAGCATTTACCCCAAATATCAGTTTCAGTAAAGGCAAAGTTAAAAACAGCATTAAACATGCGGCTAATATTATAAAAATTTTTTTCATCATTTTCCCTCCTTCATCCTTTTTCCTTCACCCTATATAAACACTATATCTTTTTTATTGAAACAAATATATATTTTGTCACCTTTTTTTAATCCTAATTTTTCAAATGTTTTTTTAGGCGATTTAATAAAAAACTGGTTTTTTCGAACATTTACGAATATTTTGTAATGGTCTGTTATTCCCATTATCTCTTCAATAATTCCTTCAAAACAGTAATCGCTGTTTAGAGGCTCTTTTGAAATTGTTATCTGGTTTGGATCAATAGAAAAATATTTGTGAGAGTTTTCAAATCCAAGAAGCGCAATATCAAAAAGATTTTTAAATCCCAGAAACTGTGCCACTTCAATTGAATTCGGGTTTTTTAGAACCTCTTTGGCGTCTCCTGCCTGAAGAAGTGTGCCTTTTAGAATGATTCCCAGTCTGTCTGCCAGGTATGACGCTTCTCTGAAATTATGCGTTACGTGAATGACGGAGAGATTATATCTTCCCGGCAGTTTTTTTAAGTTCTTCATAATTTCGTTTCTTATAGTAGGATCGACGGCGCTTAGAGGTTCGTCTAAAAGTAACAGTTCAGGCTGTGAGTATACCGCTCTTGCTAGCGCCGTTCTTTGTTTCTCACCGCCGCTTAAGTGTTTTATGTCTCTTTTAAGTATTTTTTTGAGCTCCAAAAAAGAGACAAGATCGTTAAAAAGTTCTTCGTTTTTTTTATGATATTTTTCCGAAAAACGTATATTTTGTTCTACATTCAGGTGGGGAAACAATGCAAAATCCTGATATAAAAAGCCGAAATTTCTTTTTTCAGGAGGGAGGTTTGTGATCTCTTTTTCTTTGAAAAGAATTTCGCCTTCAATTGTCTGAAATCCGGCGATACTTTCAAGCAGCAGCGTTTTTCCGCTGCCCGTTTTCCCCAGCAGAACAAAATATTCGTTTTTGTAAATATCCAAAGAGAGAATATTTAATTTAAATTTGCCTTTTTTTAAAAACAGGTCTTTTATTTCAAGCAGTTTATTGTTCATTTTATTCCCATTTACCTTCAATTACAGGAGGGTTAATGACTCCTTGTCCGTTTTTTTTCATTATGGCCTCTCCCTGAGGTGAGAGTACAAATTTTAAGAAAAGTTCTGCTCCTTTTTCGTTTGGAGGCAGACCTTCTTTTGAATTTTCCACCATCGTTATACCGTAAACCATAGGGGCGCCTTTTTTTACAATAAATGTGCCCGGTTTTTTGCCGGTTACTTTGAAACTTACCTGTTTGTAATAATTAGTATATTTTTTACTGCCCAGATTTATCTGGGGAGGAAGCTGTATGAATTTTAAATGATGCTGAATAGCCACTGATTTATAAATAAATAGATAATCAAACGCTCCGGCTTCCAAAAGTCCTAAAAGATCCGTTTCTTTCGGTCTGACTATAATTTTTGGATTTTCTTCCCCGTTTTTATAAAAATCTCCGTAGCCTAAAAGATTTTTATAAAAATCGGGTTTTTTGTAATAAATTGCCGCTAGCTTGGCAACAAGTACGCTTCTGTATCCGCACGGATCAAGATTAGGGTTTGAGTGTCCGACTTTTACATCTGGTTTTAGAAGTATTTGGGTCCAATTGTTTTGATTTATGATGTTTGCATATCTTGATTTAGGTGTATAAGCTATTACCATTTCATTTGTCGCGAACAGCACGTTGAATTTGGCGTATTTGGGCATTAAAAGGTTGTCAATTACTTTGTAATCCGCACTTGCCATAATATCGGCTTTTTTGTGAAGGTCCGTTATTTTCCTGGCACATGCTCGGCTTCCAGCAGCTTCTCTTATGACGTCATATTGGGGGTATTTTTTTTCAAAAGCCTTTGCCATTTCTGAAAACGGCACGCTTAAACTGCCTGCGTGAAATATTATAATCTGCTGTTTTGCAAAGCAAAGTATCGAAAGTATTAAAATCAAAGCTGTTTTTTTCATTTTAAGCCTTTTATGTTAAATTTGCATATTTTTTTATGCTTTTTTTGCATATTTTAAAATAAATCCGAATTAAAAAATAAAAAAGGGAGACAAAACTCCCTAACATTTTTCGGCTAACTCTTTGTCTTTGCCTTCTTTGATTATTTTTTTATAAAACACCGAATGAAGATATTTTAATTCATCTTCACTTTTGCATCCGTCAATCATACTGTCTAATGAACCTTTGATCGCAAAAACACTCATATAAAGGTGAGTCATGAAAAATGCGATTATAAGCATCGCCAAAAACAGATGAGTTATGACGGCAAGTCTTAATAAATCGATTTGATATAAATTAAAGCTTTTAAGAAGGGTTATATCAAAATCCTGTACATACATCATAAGACCAGTCGTAATCATAACGATTCCTCCGATTGTAGCAATCCAATACCACATTTTCTGTCCGGCGTTGAATTTGCTTGCCGGAACTTCTTTTTTTTCTTTACTTAGATATCCTCCTAAAATCATAAACCATTTAATATCCCAGATTTTAGGAAGCATGTCTTTGAGCCACATTAAAAACATAGGAATTACAGCAACGGCAAAAAGTGCTGCACCTATGTCGTGAAGGTATCTTGCAAATCTTACAAAACTTCCTCCTCCAAAAAATTTGGCGTATATTATTAATATTCCGGTAGGAATTAAAAATATAAATCCTAAAGCTGCAATCCAGTGAATTATTCTTTGCCAGCTCGGAAAAACTAAAAATTTTCTTCCTTCATGAGAAAATTTTTTAGGTCCTATTATTAAATAGTGCAGTAAAAATACGGTTGGTACTGCAATTAATATAATTAAAAACAGCATTTTAATCCAATGTGTCTGTAAATATACGAATAATTCCCCGTAATGATTCCATTTAGGGATGGCTTCTATCATTTGCGGGGAAATTAATCCGTCTTTAGCAGGAGCCATATTAGGCTCTGCCAAAGGAACTTCGCCAGCTAGTAACAGACTGCCAATAAAAGGCAATAATTTTTTCATAACAGATCCTTATTTATAGGCTACATCCCAACCGTATGGTGTCATAGGGCCTTTACCTTTTGCTGCGTTTCTTTCTCTGATAATTGTAGATACGCTGTCGGCATCTCCCACTAATAATGCGTTTGTTGAACAAACTGCTGCGCACATAGGAACTTTTCCTTCTGCTATTCTGTTTTGTCCGTAAAGTTCAAATTCTTTTATTGAGTTGGTAGGAGCAGGTCCTCCTGCACACATAGTACATTTATCCATTACCCCTCTAATACCGAACGCACCGTCTCTCGGGAACTGAGGTGCACCAAAAGGACAGGCGTAAAGACAATAACCGCATCCGATACATTTTTCTTTATCATGAAGTACGATACCGTCTTCTCTGATATAAAAACACTCAACCGGACATACCTGGGCACATGGAGCGTCGGTACAGTGCATACATGCTATTGACGTTGAAAATTCTTTACCCTCGATTCCTTCGTTAAGCGTAACAACTTTTCTTCTGTGTATACCTACCGGCAGTTCGTGAGCTTCAGAACAAGCTACACTGCAGGCGTTACATTCTATACATCTGTCTTCGTCACAGTAAAATTTCATTCTTGCATAATCATACATTTTCTACTCCTTACGCTTTTTCAATACGGACTAAGCCCGCTTTTGTTTCAGGAATCTGGGTAACAATGTCATATCCGTAGTTTGCCACCGTATTGGCTGATTCGCCTATTGTATACGGTTTTGTGTCTTCCGGATAATTTGCACTCATATCAACGCCCTGCATAATTCCGGCCCAGTGGAACGGCAAGAAGATTCTGTCCGGTGACACTGCATAGGTAAATCTTGCTTTTACTTTTATTTTAGTGCCTTCAGGTGCATGAATCCATATCATATCCCCGTCATTGATACCGTGTTTATAAGCAAGTTCCGGATTGATACTTGCAAACATATCAGGCTGAAGAGCTGAGAGGTATTTGCTTTCTCTTTCGATGAGACCGGCACCGCTGTACATTACAAGACGGCCTGTTGTAAGAATGATAGGGAACTCTTTTGCCCAGTCTGTTTTTTGAATTGATGCAAATTTTGTATCAACTCTATACTGATCTTTTTTATCAGGATAAGTCGGATATTTTTTAGCCAAATCATATCTTGGTGTATGGAGCGGTTCTCTGTGTAGAGGTATTTTATCAGGGAATGTCCATACGTATGCTCTGGCTTTTGCGTTACCGTAAGGCGCTACGCCTGCTTTAAGTGCGTATTTTGCGATAAGTCCGCTTAAATCCACTTTCCAGTTTTTACCCATAATAGCTTTTTCATGAGGTGAAAGTTTAATTCCGAGAACTTTTTCAATATTTTCTTTTGTAAGTTCAGGGTATCCTCCTCTTACTTTAGCTCCTTTGATTGTCGCTCTAGGTCCGGCTAAGAGGTTTTCACCTTTATATTCTGTACCGAATCTGGCTCTGAATCCCATACCTCCTTCGCTTACAGGGATATCAATGTTGTACAGTACAGGGCTTCCGCTGTGAGTTTCAGTCCAGCATGGCCATGGAAGTCCGTAGTATTCGCCTTTCATTGGTCCGATACCTTTAAGTGTGACTTCGTCAAACATATGCCAGTTTTGCTGATGTTTTTTAAGTCTTTCAGGAGTCCATCCGGTAAGACCTATGGTTTTTATAATTCTTGCTATTTCTCTGGTTGCGTCTTCAGGCCATTTAAAGCTGTTTTTAACTTTAACCGCTTTTCCGTCTTTTACGCCCATCATCATGCCTCTTACGAATTCATCGTAAAAGCCGAATTTCTTAGCGAAGGTAAACATAATGTCTTCATCTGTTTTACTTTCATATAAAGGATCAACTACTTTGCTTCTCCATTGAGCCGTCCTGTTTGTAGCGGTTACGCTTCCTTCACATTCGAACTGGCTGGCAGTCGGAAGGATATAAACATTGTCTTTTTTGTTGGTAATAACGGCAGCTTCGTTTGCAAAAGGTTCGGCAATTACCAATAAATCAAGTTTATCAAGTGCCTGTTGTACTTTTGCAGTTTGAGAAATTGAAGTAATACCGTTACCCTGTACCCATAAAGCTCTTATCGGTGAAGTTGAGTATATTTTTTCTTCCTGTAATACTCCCTGCCACCATTTTGCCAATGTGAAGCCTTTTGTATGCATCCATTTTTTAGCGGCAAATCTGTTTTGAAGCCATTTAAAATCAACACCCCAGTTATGAGCAAAATATTTCCAGCTGCCTTCACTTAAACCGTAATATCCAGGCAGTGTATGTGACAGACAGCACATGTCAGTTGCACCCTGTACGTTGTCATGACCTCTTAAAATATTACATCCTCCTCCGAATTTACCCATGTTTCCAAGTGCTAACTGAAGTATAGGTGCCATTCTTGTATTGGATGAACCTATTGAGTGCTGAGTCAATCCCATTGCCCAAAGAAGTGTTCCAGGTTTGTTTGTAGCATAAACTTTTGCTATTTTATAAATTAAGTCCGCAGGAACTCCTGTAACGTCGGCAACTTTTTCAGGTGTCCATTTTTTGGCTTCTTTAATAACATGATCCATTCCGAATACTCTGTTTTTGATGTAATCAGGATCGTGCCATCCGTTTTTGAAGATCAGATGAAGCATACCGTACATAAAAGGAATATCCGTACCAGGTCTTATTCTTGCATAAATATCCGCTTTTGCAGCTGTTTTGGTATATCTAGGATCTACCACGATTAAAACTGCATTGTTTCTTTCTTTTGCTTTTAATATATGTTTAAATCCGACAGGATGGTTAACGGCAGGATTTGCACCGAATATAATAATTGCTTTAGAATTTTGGATATCTCCAAGGTGGTTTGTCATTGCGCCGTAACCCCATGTATTCGCGACCCCCGCGACTGTTGCGCTGTGTCAGATCCGCGCTTGGTGATCTATATTGTTAGTTCCCCACATTGCGGCAAATTTTCTGAAATAATATGCCTGCTCTGTGCTCATTTTCGCACTTCCGAGGAACATTGCGGCATCCGGTCCACTTTCTTTTCTGATTTGAAGCATTTTTTCGCTAATTTCGTTAATAGCTTCTTCCCAGCTTATTCTTTTCCATTTTCCGTTTACTTTTTTAAGAGGGTGTTTTACCCTTTTTTCAGTTCTTATATAATCGATTGAATCTATACCTTTACAGCAGTGGCTTCCGTGGCTGATTGGATGGTCTTGAGCGACTTCCTGTCTTACCCACACGCCGTTATAAACTTCTGCAATAATTCCGCAACCTACCGAACAGGTAGTACATACTGTTTTAACTTTTTTACTTCCCGGGTAAGGGTCTTTGATCTCTTCATCGGTAGCATTTCTAAGTGCCGGTGCTGCGCTGAGCATTGTAGCCCCTGCAACTCCGGATAGTGCTGCCATTTTTAAAAAGGCCCTTCTACCCACTTTTGGATTCATTTTTTCAAGTGAGCTCATTTTTTACTCCTTAAATGGCATTTTTGTAATAAATTTCCCAATATTTGGTTTTGCGGTAAAGAATCTCTTTTTTAGGAGAGTGTCCTCTTACTACACCGTTGTCATATTCCGGCTGAGCGGACTTGGCAAAACTCAGTGTTGAAGAAGCGACACTCAGTGCTCCGATTCCGAGAGCTCCTTTAAGAAAGCTTCTTCTTTTCATTTTTACTCCTTTTTTTGATACACCGCAAAATTATGGTTTTGCGGTGACCTCCGTTTTGTTGCTCCAAAAGTTTTTTCCGGAGCAATCTTTTAACTGCATTGTAAATTCAAAATTTACAATGCCGGTCTTATAAACTTTAGAATTTATAAGGCCGGATTCCTAAAAAACTTTTAGGAATACAACGTTCGGATTTATCTCGTAAGAGATAACGGCAAAGCTCGGCAAGCTCTGCGGTTATCTTTTACACCCCAAAAAGTCTAAAGACTTTCTGGGAACCCCGGCAATGCCCCGCAAAATATGCATTTTGCAGTAATATTTTAATTCTCCATTCTCAATTCTCAATTTTTTAAACTTCATCTTCAACATCTCCGCCTTCTTCAAGATTACATACCATTGTATTGTTTTGTCTTTTTTTGTTTCTTTTTCTGATAGCCGCTTCTTCGTCTGCTATACAGACTTCACAACTTTCTTTTTTTATTTTTTCTATTACAGGTTTAGGTTTTTCCAAAAACAGTCTTTCCGTTTCTGTAAAAGCTTTTAATACCACTGCTATGTCTTTGTAAAGATCCGAAGCCTGATGCATATAGACATTTTCCGTAAATTCGTCGATAAATGTATTTAAAATATCGAATGTTTTATTTTCAAGCCACTCGGATTTTTCATCTCCTTTGAGTTTTTCAAGTATTAGATGCTGCATGAAAGGAAAAATAAAACCGATATCGTCTTCGCTGTCTTTGTATTCTTCGTTTTTCCTGAATTTTGAGCCTAATACTATATCAACCATTTTTACTTTCATTTTTCCGTTTTCTATTTCTTCATCGTAAAATGAAGCTGTTGTAGGCACGGGATCCTGTGAAAGGTCGTAGAATATTTCGTCATATTCGTCTGCCAGTTTTTTTTCATTAAAGTTTTCTATAAAGTGTGCCAGCGCTTTTTTGGAGTTTTCTTCAAGAGCGTTTTGATATAAAAGCTCAGCCGCCTCTTTAACGCCTTCAAATCTGTTTTTATCATAACTGAACGTAAAAAGTTTTGAAAAAAATCCGTAATAAAAAGCTCTGGCTTCGTTTATTTCTCTATTTTTCATTAAGTTTCCTTTCTAAATAGTCGCTAAATATTAGTTTTGCTTTGCAGTCCTGACAGCAGTAAATAGATTTTTTCTTTATTTCATCCGTAAAAACAGGCAGCAGCATTGAAGCGATTTTTGCGATTGATTTTTTAGTGGCAAACGGTTTACCGCACATTATGCAGTAAAAAGGCTCGTCAACCGCCATTGTTTTCTGGCCGAAATATTCTGGATTTAACTCAAGTCTGTCATAAATAACGTCAATGCATTTTTCCGGACACGCTATTTCGCAGTATCCGCAGTCCGTACATACGCTTGCATCGAATTTAAGGGAATTGTCTTCAGGATGAGCTGTTAATGCTCCGGCGTTGCATACGCTTACGCATCCCATGCAAAGTGTACATTTATTAGCATCTATTTCTATTTTTCCGTAATGGATATAACTGTTGCCGTTAAGGTCGATAATCCCGTAATCTTTATCTACAACCGCGGAAAGTCTCATTGCGAATTTTTCTCTTTTTTTTGCAGATTGTGGATTTATAGTGTATGAGAATTCAGGGGATAATTCGGTTTTATTTAATACGGATTTTAGTTCTTCTTCATTTTGGGCTAAAAGAACCGCTTTTTTATTGTATATTTTTTCATAAACGGCATTTATCAGATCAATTGCTTCTTTTTCCCCTTTTGAGAGTCTGTCGGTATAGAAAACAATCTGTGAAGAACTTTCCTGAACTAAGGTTAAAAAATGTGTTTCATCCAAGAATTTCGCGCCTTCTATTGCAAGAGGCAAAACGTTTGGTTTTAGTTTTATATTTAAACTGTCAATTAAATCTTCAGGAAGTATTAAAGGTATTGTGTTTTTATAAAATTTCGATATTTCTTCAAAAGTGTCTCTCGGAACAGCTGAGAAATCAAGCGCTCCGCTTGGACATACGCTTACGCATCCTCCGCATCCGTCACAGTCTATATGTGAAAAAAGAAGTTTTTTTTCTTCGTCTATTTTTAAAATTGCGTTTGTCGGACATACATCAGCACAGTTTCCGCATGTTTCTTTAAGTACGCGGCCGTTATACTGACATATGTTTATGTCGTATGTTATATAGTTTCGGTAGCCGTATATTCCTGCTCTTTTTTTTAATATTTCGGTGCTTTTTTCAATTCCGATGTCTTCCGGGTCTACAATTCCTCTTTGTTTATAAGCAGCATTGGGAGCATTGAACCATATTGCCTGATCGACTGAGAGTTTTATTGTTTCTCCGTTTTTATCTATGGTAAATTCAAGAGCGCCTATTGTTCCAGTAATGTTTTTAATCCATTCCGGAAGGGCGTAATAAACTTCAAAATCATCCAAGGAAAGTTTTTCGGCCTGTTCTTTATTGCCTATAACTAAAACTTTGTTGCCGATTTCTTTTTCATATTCGTTGTATTTCGCATTGTCGAATTTAATACCTCTGATTTGGTAAAGTTTTTCAATGTTTTCTATTTTTTTTAGAGTTTCGTCTTCACTATTTGTAATATAAAAATCTATTTCCGGAGCGTAAATTTCTGCCTCAATCTGTTTCGAGTTGGATATAATGGCTTTTTCGGAACTGTTGTTAGTGAAGGTAATACTGTCTGGCAAGGGGAATTCAAGTTCATTTGAAAAATATACGTATTCAATCATTGTGAACCTTTAAGTTTGATAAAAACATTATATCACTATAAAACTTAAATGAAGCTTAAATAGTAAATCAAACAAAATCAAAGGCACATTAGAAGCACTTTTTTTTGATTAAATTAATTAAAAGGATGAAAAGTTGAAAAAAATAGCAGCTTTGTCTATATTAATTATTCTTATCGGTTTTTATTATTTTAATAACTCCAGAAAAGTTTATTTAATAGGTTCATCCCTGCCTTTGAAAGGTATTATGAATGAAATGGGAAATACCGTAAGACTGGGAACTGATATTAGCTTTGATTTTTATTCCGACGGTTTTAGAAAGAAAATAAAATATGAGTTTTTAGATGATAAATATGAGCCTAAACTTACAAAAGAAAATATAAAAAAACTTTATAAACAGAATGTGTTTTTAATGTACGGTATTGTCGGAACACCTACGGTAAAAGAAATTTTACCTTTTTTGAATGATAATTCAATTTATCTGTATGCTCCGTTTACTGGGGCCGAATTTTTAAGAAAAAACAGATATGTAATAAACTTCAGGGCGTCATATAAAGATGAAATAAAAAAAATCGTAAAATATCTTTTAAAACACAATATTAAGAAAATCGGTGTTTTTTATCAGAATGACGAATACGGAAACGAGATTTACTATCAGACGTATAAAATATTGAAAAACAGAAATTTAAAACTTAACGGTGTCGGGACATACAAAAGAAATACGTTTTTTATAACTTCCGCTCTTAATGAAATATCTCACAACAGACCTCAGGCTATAATAATGGGCAGTACTTCTAAAGTCAGCGCCATGTTTATTGAAAAATACAGAAAAATTGATCCTAAAACGGTTTTTTGTACAATTTCCTTTGTCAATCCCGATATATTGGTTAAACTTTTGAAAAATAAAAAAAATATTATCTTTTCGGAAGTTGTGCCTTATTACAACGATAAAAACATTAAAGAAGCGGTACTGTTTAAAAAAGAGCTTAAGAAATTATATCCTGAAAAACAGCCGACTTTTTTTGCTTTTGAGGCGTATCTGGCCAATAAAATACTATTAAGGGCTTTTGAAAAACTTTCATTTCCGTATACGCCTTTTCATTTAATTAGTATAATTAAAAACACGCCGAAAAACTTTCTACAAGGAATTAAAATAAATTATAAAAACAATCAGCTTCTTAACAAAACATATTTATACATATATAAAAACAGACAGTTTAAAGAAATAAAATGAATTTTAAGTTCCTAGACAGACTCGGATTTTTTGCAAAAACAAAACTTTTAATATTTGTTATTCTGTTTGCGATGATAACTATTATAATTTTGTCTCAGTATTCTATTTTTACTTTTAAAAACGATATCGATACGCTTTTTCAAAAAAGAACGGTTCCGGTAGTTAAACTCGAGAATATAAAAGACTTATACAAAATCAACGTTTACGAAACGATAAACCAGTATAAAAACGGAGAAATAAATTTAAAACAGGCCAAAGAGGTGATTTCTCTTGCCAAAGAGCTTATTAATAAAGAATGGAAATCATATCTTTCCCAAAAAATGAAAGTTTCCGGATTTGAAACTCTTGTCATGCAGAATGTATTAAACCTTAAAAAAAGAATAAACGGGCAGATAGACAGGTTTTTAAGTACTTCTTCAGTAGATTACGGCAATCTTAAAAACAATATCAATACTATAAATATTTATCTTTCGGATATTATTAACGCAAATATTAAAAAAGCTATTGAGCGTAAAAACAAAACTGACAAAAGATTTGCTTTTGTAATAAAAGCTTCGATAATAAGTATTGTAATTGTTTTTGTTTTCAGTATAACGCTTATGATACTTATAATAGAGAATTTCAAAAAAATACATATTGATCTTGAGAAAACCGTAAAAGAAAAAACAAAAGAGCTTGAAAAAATAAACAGAAACCTTGAAAAAAGAATTAAAAAGGCCGTTGAAGAAAACAGAAAAAAAGATAAAATAATGTTTCAGCAGAGCAAACTCGCCGCAATGGGTGAGATGCTTCAAAATATTGCACATCAGTGGAGGCAGCCGCTCGGTAGTATATCTTTGATTCTTCAGTCTATAAAACTTAAAAATGAAATGAATAAACTGACTCCTGAATATATAGACAGGAAAACGGAAGAAGCGCTTGAACTCGCTGATAATATGTCTAAAACTATAGATGATTTTAAAAACTTCTTCAGACCCGATAAGACAAAAAAGACTCTTAGTATAAAAGAATGTATATTTCATTCTAAAAAACTGGTTTCTCACATGCTTGAAAAATATAAAATAGTGCTGGAAGTACATATAAAAGACGACATTAAAATTGTAGGGTATAAAAATGAACTCTCACATGTGTGTCTGAATATATTAAACAATGCAATAGATTCGTTAAAAGAAAGCAGTGTTGAGCCCAAAAAGATTCTTGTAATAATCAAAAAAGAAAAAAATTCAATAATAATCAGTGTAATCGACAACGGGGGAGGAATAAAAGAGGAACATCTGGAAAAAATATTCGAACCGTATTTTACTACGAAATTAAAGGACAAAGGAAGCGGAATAGGGCTTTATATGGCAAAACAGATTATCGAAGAGCACATGCACGGTAAAATTAAAGCTATGAATATCAGACATAAAATGGGAACGGAAATTATGTATAATTGCGCCATGTTTGAAATTACTATTCCTATAAAGGATACTCATGAAAAATTATGATATTTTAAAAGAGTTTAAGATATTGTACATTGAAGACGACAGCAGTCTTCTAAAAAATCTGAGTGAAATTTTGGAGGATTTCGTAAAAAATCTTTTTGTTGCCGAAAATACGACCGATGCGTATAAAATAATAAAAGAAAAACATGTAGACGTAATAATAAGCGATATTTTAATAGGCGATAAAAACGGTCTTGAATTTATATCTTTTTTAAAACAAAACGGAATAGACATACCGTTTATATTGACAACGGCTTATACGGAAACGGATTATCTGCTTGATGCAATAAAACTTAAAGCCGTTAATTATCTGGTTAAACCTATAAAAATAAAAGAACTTTTAGACAGTCTTTACGAAGTGCTTTTACCTGTATATCAGGAAAAAGAGCTTGTAAACAGTACGCTTTTATTTAAAATAGCTTCAGTTATATGCGAAAGCAAACAGCTTGAAGTTATTAAAATGATAGTTAAAAACATGGACGACGAATATTCTTTTTCACTTTCTTATAACGATATAATGGAAGAAATAAATATAAGCAAACCAACGCTTATTAAACTTTTTAAAGATTTACAGGATAAAGAGGTGCTTCAAAAACTTCCAAAAAGAAAATACAGGATAAATATCAATAAATTAGATGAAATATTTATGAGTTCAAATCTGAAATAACTCTGTTTTTACCCTGTTTTTTCGCTTCATAAAGCAGAGTGTCCGCCCGGACGGTCAGAGTGTTAATTGAGTCGTTTTCTTTCATTTCGGTAACTCCGAAACTGCAGGTAAGTTTTTTTATAAAAGGGAAATTATGATTTTCAATGACTCTTTTTAGTTTCTGAGCAATTTTTTGCGCAACGGTAACGTTAGTGTTTGGAAGAATAATAATAAACTCTTCGCCTCCCCATCTTCCGAAAATGTCAGTCTGTCTGATGTTTTCTTTTATTGTTTTTGAAAGTTCTATTAATACTTCGTCACCTATTTTATGTCCGTAAGTGTCGTTTATTTTTTTAAAATCGTCAATATCAAAGAAAATAATGCTAAGAGGCGTTTTGTATCTTTTTGAAAGTTCTATTTGGGTTTTTAAAGACATGTCTATTTTATATCTGTTGTATATTGATGTCAAAGAATCGTAAAAAGATATTTTTCTGAGTTCCTCTTCAAGCTGGTGTCTTTTTTTGATTTCTTTTTTCAGTCTTATAATCCAGTAAATAAATAAAACGGTAACCATTATCCCTATTATCAAAGAGCCTATAAGCACCTGCTTTAAACTGAAACCGTTTTGATAATTAACATATATCCATTTAGAATATATTTTGTTTTTTTCCCGGGGTGTGATTGTGTCAATTGCTTTGTTTATCGCTGATACAAGAGGTTTATAGTCATTTCTTACCATAAACTGCATTTTGAATTTAAGAGGTGTTTTGCCTGAGATTTTCAAATTTGCAAATTCATATTTGTTTATGTTGTATATAAGTACGGGCATAATGTCTATGGCTGCGTAGGCTTTTCCTTCGCTTACCATTTTAAGGGCTGTTTTAATATTTTCTACTTCAAGTATGTTGAATTTCGGATATTTTTCTTTAAGAAGCCTGGCTGCAGTATAGTTTTTACCCACTACAATGATTTTATTTTTTAAAAACTGCATGGAAGCTATGTAGCCGATATTGTTTCTTGTAGCTATTGCAATAGGAAAAACCGCATATGGTTTTGTGAATATGGAATATTTTTCCCTGTCTTTTGTTTTGCTGGCGGAAAGGGCAACATCGGCCTGTTTAAGTCTTATTTTATTTAAGACCGTTTCCCATTTGTCTGTGATTATAAAATCGGATTTTAAATGAAGTCTTTTTTTTATCAGATTCCAATAATCAACCGATATACCGGCGATTTTACCGTTTATTTTAGTATTAAACGGAGCCCAGTTGGGAGTTAAAATACATTTGACGCTGTGTGTTTTAATGAAGTTGTTTTCTTCTTTTGTAAGATTTAATTTACCGTATAAAAAAACCGATGAAACAAATAAAAATATTAAAAATCTCCGCATAAAAACCCCGCCCTTTTTCTAACTTTAATGAAAGTATATAAAAATTTTTAAAAAGTTAAAAATGATAGTTTAAATCGGAAACGATTCTGTTTCTTCCCCGTTTTTTAGCCTCGTACATATAATTGTCGGCTCTAATGACGATACTGTCGCTGGTATCGTCTTCCGTAAGTTCGGTAACACCGAAACTGCATGTTAAATGATGGATGTATTTGAAAGGATATGATTCAATTTTGTTTTTAAGTTTTTCTGCTACTTTTAACGCCTGTATCAGATCCGTATTAGGAAGAATAATAATAAACTCTTCACCTCCCCATCTTCCGAATATGTCATATTCTCTTACATTATTTTTTATAAGTTCGGTTAACTCCATTAATATTTCATCTCCGATTTTATGCCCGTGGTTGTCGTTTATTTTTTTAAAATGGTCAATATCAAAAAATATGATGCTAAGAGGGGTTTTGTTTCTTTTTGCATAAGAAATCTGCTGTTTTAATGCCATATCTATTTTATACCTGTTGAAAATTCCGGTCAGCGAATCTATTATGGAAAGTTTCTGAAGCTCTTTTTCGAGCAGTTTTCTTTTTTTGATCTCTTTTTTTAAAGAAAATATATAAACGCATAAAAGTCCGATAATTATTGAAGCTATAAATATAACTGAAAGTATTTCTTTTAAAGAATAGCCTTCCTGATAAGTAACATGAACCCATTTTTTATAAATCTGTTTTTTCTGCTGGGGTGTGATTGTATCTATTGCTTTATTAATAGCGGATGCCAAAAGTTTGTTATTTTTTGAAAGCATAAATCGTAATTCGAATTTCCAAGGCGTTTTGCCTGCAATTTTCAGATTTGCAAATGAGTATTTGTTTATATTGTAAACAAGTACAGGCATAATGTCTATAGCTGCGTAGGCTTTGCCTTCACTTACAAGTTTGAGGGCCTGTTTAACGTTTTCGACTTCTATAATCTGAAAATTTGGATAATGTTTTTTTAATAATAAATCTGCAGTGTAGTTTTTCCCTACCGCAATTTTTTTATTTTTTAAAAAATTCATAGAACCTATAAAACCTACGTTGTTTTTTGTTGCGATGGCAATGGGAAACTCTGCATACGGTTTTGTAAAAATAGCAAATTTTTCTCTTGAGGGTAGTTTGCTTGTACCGATTGTCAAATCGGCTCTTTGATGTTTGATTGCGTCTATTACATTTGGCCATGAAGTAATTAAACATTCTGATTTTATGTGAAGTCTCTTTTTTATTATATTCCATATGTCAACCGAGATGCCGACAAGCTTACCGTTTTCTACGGTATTGAAAGGTGCCCAGCTCCCTGTCGTAATGCATTTGACGGTGTGAGTTTTGATAAACTCACTTTCGTCTTTTGTTAAATTCACCTCTGCGGCATATATAAGAGATACACATAACAATAAAAGCAACTTTTTCATATATAACCTTAAAATTTAATGTATATTTAATTTATTATACACTATTATGTGTTAAAAGTAAAACATTTTTTACCGAATGAGCACTCAAAAGGAACTATTCTTACTGTTTCGCCTTTTTTAATAATTTCTTTTCCTTTGTTTAAAATCATTAGCGAATTAGAATTTATAAGCGGGCTCAGCATCCCCGAACCGTATTTGTAGCCGTTATATGCTTCCCATTTTCCGTTTTCATATTTACCCAGAATAGTGTGGTCTTTTTTCGGATTTACTTTAAAATCTTTCAGGTTTTCCGCTAAAACGATGTTATGATAATAGGCATCTGCGCCGCTTAATTTTCTTAAAGTCGGAATAACCAGACCGAATGCGTTTATATATGAGCTCAAAGGATTTCCCGGAAGCGCAAATACAAATACGTTATCCATAATTCCTGCCATTGTAGGACGTCCGGGTTTTACCATTATTCCGTGAAACAGAGGTTTGAGACCGTTTTTAAGATAAGCTTCGTATAAAAAGTCGGCATCTCCGAAACTGATTCCGCCGCTTGTGATGATTACATCGTATTTTGTTTTCAGCGTTTTTATAAATTCGACGGTTTTATCGAGGGTGTCTGGAATTATTCCTATGATATCGGCTTTGAATCCGTGTTTTTTTAACAGCATTTTTATTGCATGCGAGTTTATATTGTACACTTCGTCCTCATCCGCGCTTTCCCACGGGTCTTTGAGTTCGTTTCCGGTTGATAAAATAGCTATTTTGGGTTTTACGTAAATATTTACGTTTACTATTCCCTGATTTACAAGCATAGCTATAATTTCCGGGGTTATTTCCGTGCCTTTTTGGATTAAAACGTCGCCTTTAGCGAATTCTTCCCCTTTAAGCCTTACATTTGAGCCTTTTTTTATTTCCGGTATTTCTATTTCATTGTCTGTAACGCTTATACATTTTTCAATCGGAATAACCGTATCTAACCCTTCAGGCACTCTTGCTCCCGTCATAATCCGCACGCATTCGTTTTCTTTAATGTCAAAATCTTTATATTTGTCTCCCGCATAGATTGTTTTAACTACTTTCAGTTGTCTGTTATCCGAATGTTTAAAAGCAAAGCCGTCCATTGCGGAATTGGTAAAAGCGGGGGAGTTTCTTTCGGCTTTTACGTCTTCGGCAATAAACTCTTTTAATGCGTCGTATATAAAAACCTGCTTTTTTATAATTGTTTCAGATGTGTTTTCAAGACATAAATCCAATGCCTGGGAAAAAGAAATCTTATCAAGTGTTATCATTTCTTTCCTTTTAATTTTTTTAAATAAAGTTCTTTAAATCTTTTATTCGCAAAATCCTGAATTTCATTTTCCAGCTGTTTGTAAACTTCTATATATTCTTTTGCTTTAGGAGTGAGATATGTGCCTCCTTTTACTCCTTTTTCAACCGTAACAAGCTCGTCTTCAAGGTTTTTTTGCAGAATTTTAATATGATTCCACGCTTTTTTGTAGTTTAGTCCCATTTTTTCAGCCGCTTTTGCAATGGATCCTTCTTTTTCTATAAGTTCCAAAATCTCTGTTTTACCTTTTCCAAACAGCAAATTTCCTTTATTGTCTTCAATCCATATTTTTGTTTTTATAAAAGCTCTTGGACGTTTTTTTTCTTTAAATACCCCTAGTTCACAGTATATTACTTCAAAGCCGTTGTCTTTTATTGCGCTTCTGACTTTTTTTAGATTGTATTTTTCTGCAAGTTTTCTGGCATCTTTGCAAAAGACCCTGTTTTTTTCATCGGCCAGCTGCTGAAGCTCGTCGATTATTTCTTTTTCGTAACTGTCCGTAAAATCCAGTTTTCCAAACTGTCCGAGTCCGCAGTCCGTAATTCTAACACCCATTTCATCCGCCGCTTTTCCTACAACAATAGGTTCAACTCCCGCTTTTTTTGCCACGACATATGCTTTTGCGCATGTGAGTCTGTTTTCTTCGTTTTTATATTTTTCAATAAGTTCTTTAATATTTTCCATTTTTTATCCTTCTTCAATTCTCCAGTCATGGGTGTATATGTTCATTCTTTCGCCTCTTGCGAAACCTACAAGCGTCAGGCCGAAGGTATCTGCTATTTTTGCGCCGAGGCATGTTGTAGCCGTTCTTGATATCAATATCGGTATTTTATGCATAACGGCTTTGACTACCATTTCGCTGCTAAGCCTTCCGCTTACCATCATTATACCGTTTTTGGGAGAGTGTCCCGCAATTATCGCCTTTCCGACAGCCTTGTCTACGGTTGAATGCTGTGCTATGTCTTCGGCATCGAAATATGTGTGTTCGTCAAAATAGAGTCTTGCCGTGTGAACGCATCCTGTTTTTTCATACAAAGGACATGATTTGTAAAATTCGCCCATCTGTTTTGAAATATCGGAAATTTTTATTGTAATGTCGGAATCGATTTTTTCAGCTTCTATTTTCGAAGGATCGATA
>Ga0256843_1000531_pt1 | contig 32531 bp, 30 predicted proteins | sample AlvinellametaG_FD_191572 | JGI IMG/M metagenome (GOLD analysis project Ga0256843, IMG submission 191572) | Pompeii worm associated microbial communities from hydrothermal vent at the East Pacific Rise, Pacific Ocean - Alvinella | ecosystem: Host-associated > Annelida > Integument > Unclassified ...
TTGCAAAAGGATCAAAAATAATCCAAAACAGCGATTTTAAGAAAACAGCATATTTAATAAAGTTTTGAATCAAAACACAAGAAATTCATAGAGAAATTAATCTCTATGAATTAAATATTAAACTTCAACTAGTGTAAATTCACCTTCAGTAATAACTAAATTATAAGTTTTACCAGAACCATCTGTATCGATATATGAAATAGTATCAACAACATTTTGTTCTTTATTAACTTTAGCATTAGCTTTATCTATAAGATTAATTCTAAGAGCATCTAAAGAAGCTTGAACATCTGTCATATTACCTTTAGTAATATCAAATAATTCTTTAAAAGTATCAAATGCATCTTCTTTATTTAATAAAATATCATTAATAGATGTTTGAACAATTAATGATCTATTATATAAAGATTCAGCAGTAGATTTAATTGACGATGCTGATGTAGCTGAAGCATTCTCAGCTTTATCAGCAATAATTAATTGTTTTAAATGCAATGCTTTAATACCTTGACTCATATTACTTACATTAGTGTCATCTTCGTTTGTTAAAGTACCATAATTGATAGTTCCATCAACAAAAGCTAATCTTTCATTAGTTTCTGTTGTTATATCATTATTAAGGTTAGTAACTAATAATGTTGCATCACTAATCTCTGTACTATTAACACTTAAATCAGCACTAATAGTATTATCTTCTGTTATTCTAGAAGATGCTTCTGTTGATACAGAAGTATCTTTATAGTCTTTTGTAGCAAATATTTTTGTTGCCATATTTTATCCTTCTATATTATTTCTTCTAATGTAATATTACCATCAACAAAAATAATTTTATATTTTTTTCCGTAATTGGTACTGTTTGTATCTGTAGTACTATCTTTATAAAAAACTTCTGTTAATTCATCTTGAACTTTTTTAGCTTTTGTTTCAATTATCGCTTGTATATCAACATTTAATTGAGTTAAAAAATCATCAATTAATACATCATTTGTTGTAATTAAATCTAATAGTTCTTTAAATGAATTTTCAGACTCTGTAGATAATTCTAAAAGAGATGATATTTTTGTAATATTTGGATCTAATACGGTATTTGTATCAGATATAAATGTATAAGCATCTGTTAAATCTGACCCACCTGTATTTTCAACAGCTATTTCATTAGATAAAGATTCTGAATTTAATGCATTAATAGCTTGAGTTATATTCTCAACAGCTACTTGTGTACCATTACCATCATCTTGTGTTAAACCACCAAAATCCATATCTCCACCAGCAGCACTTCTCGCTGCTACTTCATTAGAAATAGCAGAATTTAATCCTGCAACTGTTGATGATGTATTACTAATTTTTGTTTTTTCAACATTTACTGCTGTTTGTATATTTGCATCATTTGTGTTTCTTATAACACCTTCATTATTTATTTGAGTGTCAAAATCACTATCAAATGTATATATTTTTACTGCCATATTTTATCCTTTATTATGCTGGCGCATTTACTTCTTCAGTTATTAAATTACCACCTGTAATATACATTCTGTAATATGTATCTGAATTTTTATCTTTATAAATAAAACCAACTGTATTATTAAATAATGCATCATCTAATAATATATCTAATTCTGCATTTCTTGTTGTTGTAAATCCAGATATTAATGTATCATCATCTAAATCCATTTGTGTAATATAATCAAATGCTTCTTTTACATTATCAAATGTATTATCAACATTATTTAATATATCATTAACTGTACTTTCTAATCCTGATAATTTAGTTTCTGTATTTATTGCATCTTCTTCAACAGTTGATTGATCAGAACTAGCAGCATATACATCTTCTAATGATGTAGCTGTTCTTGTATTAATTGTATCAAATTTTGATGCAAAACCTACACCACCGTCAATTACTTCAACAGATGGATCACCATACATTTGCTTTCTTCCAGCAATCGCACTATCTAATGCATCTCTTAATGCAGGTATTTGATTTTCAATTAATTGAGCTTTTGTATCATTAACTGTATCATCAATTTCTATACCTCTTACGTTATTAGTAATATCTGTTTTTAGAACATTATCACCTTCAATTCTAGCTGTTGCTTCAACTCCAACAGATGTATCTACATCAGCTGGTTGAAGACTTAATATTTTAATATCACCTATTGCCATATTCTATCCTTTTATTTTATATTATATTATTGTATTACGCTGCCGGAATTGATTCGATAGCTAATTGACCATCTATAATTACTAATTTATAAGTATCAGTAATATCTGTATTTGCATCAGCATATATTAGAGCAGATGTTGAATCTTGTACTTTATTCATTTTTGTAGCAATTAATTCATCTAATTCTGTTCTCATTGCTGCTAATGCTGTTGTTGTATCTTCTGTTTTTTGAGTAATTAAAGTAAATACTTCCGCAAATGTATCAACATCTATATCAGCACCTTCTAATATTGTTGTTATTTTAGAATCTAAATCAGCTAATGTATTTCCTAATGCTTCAACATCTGTAACTAATGTTTCAATTTTAACAGGATCAATTGCTGATAATTTAGTATCTACATTGATCGCTGTTTTAGTAACAGAATTTATTGCTTCTGTTAAATTTGAAACACCTGTATCTGTATCTGCAACTTTTAATGATGGATCAAATACCATTGATCCAGCTTGTGCTAATCTTGCGCCATTTTCAGCAACAATTGATGATGCTAAACTTGATGCTTGTGTATTTGCATCAGCAATCTGTGTTGCTTGAACTTGAATTGAATTATTGATTTCTGTATCTCTAGCTAGTCTTATACTAGCTTCTTCACCTATTTTTGTCTCTATGAATTGTTTTGTTACATAATATTTATATGCCATGTTTTATCCTTATCTATTTGTATATATTGGGTTTGCAAGTAAACCAACAATTGGGAATGGGTCTGCTAATGTATCAGCATCATCTGTAGTTATTGTATCTGTACCTAATAATTGTTTATATATTTTTGAATAACCATTTGATATTATATCATATGATCCACCACTATATAATTCATAACCATCTAAATCAAATATATATGATATAGGTGTGTTAGTCATTTTTGAAATAGTTACTTTTGTATCAGAAAATTTACTAATAGTTGATGCTCTATTTAATGTATAATCTATAGTAGTTTGTAAAACAAATTCTTCATCAAAAATTTGTGTAACAATATCATCTTTAATTGTTAAGAATATTTTACCATTTATAAATTTAATATAATCTATACTAGACCCTTCTAAAGTTATTGATGAAACATAATTAAAATTATCATTAACATCATATTTATTTACAGTAATCGGATCACCATTTTCAAAAGTATATGCATAATTATCTGTTATTAAAATATTGTTCATTGTATCTGTATCTGTTCTTGGAAGAATAGTTGTTGTTAAAACATCAGTTGTTTTATTATATAAATAAAATCTTCCTCTACCACCTTTTGAATATATTCCATAATGTGAGCAATTTTCTGAAATAGATATATATGTACCAAAATATTCATTTTCTAAAGCATCTGGACTATGAATTACTGTATCAGCCTTTAGTATATTATCAACAGGATCAATACTATATATATAAACCTCTCCTCTATTATCTACATTATCCGAATATCTAGGAATTGTTATAAACACTTTACCAATATTATATAATACTTCAATTTTTGTTGCACTATTTGTTGTTTTTCCATACATTTCATTCATTGTATGTAATAGTCTAAATGTAGTTGTTTCTCTAATGTCATCAATAACATATAATCTTTGTTCAACTTGACTAAATAAGAATGAACCCATAAATAATAAAACACCATATTCACTAAATGGAATAATTTGTATTGTATTTGTAGATAAATCTGTAAATATTTCTGAAGTTGGTATTGTATATGAACTTGATTCTAAGAATGAACTAATTAAATCAGCATTTGGATTAAATACTTCTTTTAATTCTATATCTCCTGTATTAATATATAATTCATAATACTTTTTTGTATTTTCATCTTTATATACTAAACAACTTCCAGGAATTTGTAAACCATCATCAGCTAATAAATTTATCTTTTTATTATATGTAGTTTTAAATCCCAAAATAGTATTTTCATCATACATATCTCCAGTATCTAATACTGATATTGAATCATTTAATTCTTTAAATGTATCAGCACTTTCATCTGCACCTTCCAAAATACCATTTATTTTAGCTGATAATGCTGGCTCATCTGCTACTAAAGCATTATAATCTGTTTCAATTATATCTGAATCTGTTAAACTAGAAACTGTTGTATCTATACCTGTATATGATACTGCTCTCATATTTAAAACATCAGTCATATTATATACTATAGGATTACCAATCTCATCTAATTCAGGTTCATTTGGCTTAATATCTAATGGATCTTCTCCATACATTGTTTTTCTATCTAAAACCATTTGATCTCTTAGAACTAAATTTGTAGCAATGATATCTTTTACTCTATCGGCTTTATTTTTTAAATCCTCATCTAAATCAATAAGTTCAGTTTCAATTTCTGCTTCTGCTAATAAATCTGCTTCTGCTCTATCAGTTGCTTCTATAACAACTTTATCATTTGCTGTTATTTCTGTAAGCGAAATATTTGTAATATCTCCTCTTGCCATATTATATCCTTATTTTTATTTTTTAGTTGAAATATTAAATATCTTCAACAACTAGTTGTCCATTACTAATAAACATTCTATATTTTTTATTTGCATCTAATTCATCAACATATACTGTATCTGTATCTATTGTTTGAATATTACTCGATTTTGTAGCAATAGCTTCATCATTAGTTATCTTATATGCATCTAATGCATCAGAACTTCCTGAATCAATGCTTTGAATTAATGTTACAATTTCTGCAAATGTATCATAATCTGCATCTGAACTTTGTAACATTGCTTCTATTCTTGCTTTTTGTTCTTCAAAATCATTTTTAAAAACAACAACATCAGCTGATAATGTTGCTAATGATGATATATTATTACTAGCTGCATCGAACTCTGTTTTTAAACCATTTGTTTTTGTCGAAACAGCTGTAATAGCTTCTGTCATATTTGACGGAGTTTGACCAGTTTCTGTTAATAATGTTTGATCCCAATTTTGATTTCCTAAAATAGAATCTCTTCTTGTTGCTTCAGATGCTATTAAACCATTGATTTGTGTAACACTTGTTTTTAATTCATCTATAACTTCAACCTGAGTATTTATTGAATTTTTTAATCCTTCATCTCCAGTAACTCTTAAAGTTCTTTCATTTCCAACAGCTTCATTTACAAATGTTTGTGTTGTATAAATAGTACGTGCCATTCTTATTATCCTTATTTATTTATTATTTATTTGTTTATCAAAAAATTACAATTCTAACAATGAAATATCTCCATTACTAAAATATAATTTATATTTAACACCTGTGATTTCATCAACATAAACCATTTTTGTATCTACAGTTTGTATTTTATCAGCAACTTCATTTTCTAATCTTAAATCATTTTCTGCTTTGAATCTAGCTAATTTTGTATTTTTTGCTAAATCAACTAATTCTTTAAATGATTCATTTGTACCTATATCTTCACCAACTAAATTATATATTTGTGTATCAATTTCATCTCGCAATTGATTAATATAATCTACTTCAGAAGCTATTCTAGTAACTTCTGAAGTTAAATTTATATCACTAAGTAAATTTTCCATATTAATTAGTGTTTGATATGATATATTTATAATATCAGTACCAGTTACACCATAACCATATGATATATTTGGTACTTTTAATAATGATTCATCTAAGTATGCTGTTAATTCATTTAATTTTATAGATTCTAATATTTGATCAATATTGCTTAATGTTAAAACATCACTAATGTTTGTTCTAATACTAAGCCCAATATTATTATCTTCAATTAGTCTTTCATTTGATTCTGCTTCGTTGATCGCATCAACATAATAATCATAGGTTAAACCTGTTATGTTATCTAACATTATTTATCCTTTAATATGTTTTTAAATCTCCGAGTTTAGTGTTTGTGATAACATCTAAATCAATAGGATTATCATATTGATTTATTAAATATTTTTCCATTGTTATATCATCAGGGATATCTAATAATTTTGTATGATTACCAATAATAGTATCATTAAAAACAACTAAATCTCTAAATTTTAAATTTGTATTTAAAACAGGATAATTATCTAATACTAATAAATGATCATAATTAACTATAGAAATACCAGAACCATTAATATTAAATACAAAACCTTTATTACAAAGACCGGCATATTTTATATCAGTAAAATTTTGTAAAGTCATTAATATATTAAAATTGAAATCATATATTGTCATATTAGTACCAGTTACTAATATTATTACTTCTGATTTTGTATTTGGATTATATTCTATATAAATTCTTGAATATACATTAATATTTTTTTTTAATGTTTTTGATTGTATTAAATTACCATTAACATTATAAATTTTTAATTGTCCATTTAGTGTATCATCTGATAATATATAAACATTATTTGTTATTTTACTAATAGCTATTGAAGAACCTTCTCTAGCATTTAATATATTTTGTGAAAGTGTTTGTATAAGATTAAATCTTATATGAGGTGTTGTTATAATATCACCTTCAACATCTTCTTCAGATGTTGTATAATCAGATACATCATAAACATTAACTTTACCAGCATAAGAATTAGCCATATAATCAGATACATATAATCTTTTTAATGATTCATTAAAAACCATATGATTACCCATCTCTTGTGAACAATTAACATCTTGTGTTCGACCAACAACACCTGCTTCTAAATCATCTAATAAAAATCCACATAATTCTCCAAAATTATTTAAATCAGCAGATGCATGAGTTAATAAATATTTATCAGTTAAAACAATATCTTTTGTACTGAAGAAATAATCTTCAGATGCTCGTAAAGATAATTCATTATTATGTGGAGCAATAGTTGAAAATACTTTTATTTCTCTTAAAATATTTGATCCTCCGTCATACAACTTAGATTGATCAGATATTGTTTCTTCACTATCTTTCTTTGTTGAATAATAATAACCTTTATATGCTCTCAATAAAGCCAACTCATTAATAAATATATATTTATCATTAACTTTTATTTGCGATTTAAGCATATATACATCTTCAGTAGATCTAATATGATGTTCATTTCCATATAAATCACTTCTATAATCAAGTAAATCATTCGAAATATGAGATATAACTGTAAGAACTATAGTTCCAGCTGGTAATGTTTCTATTAATATTAATTTACCATTAGACATAACTATTTTATAAAATTTACCATTTAATTCATCTTTATAACATGTTTTTGAATCTATATCTTGTATCTTATTTGAAAGACCATCTATTCTTTTAGTATTATCTATCATCCATTGAGCAAAAGTACCTCCTTGAGCAGCTTCTACTAATTCTACTAATTTTTTAAATGAATTATTATCTGTATCCGAACCTACTAATAATGAATCAATATCTGATGTTAATGTTACTAATTGTCCTTCTAATGCATCTATCTCAGCATATAAGTCAGTTCCACCATTAACTATAATTTGTAATACCGAATCTAATGTGTTGTTTCCAGAAACAACACTATTTATTAATGAGACAAAATCTGTTGGTTTTGTCTGTGTGTATTCATTTTTTTCTAAATATGGAAATTTATCATATTCTGTAACATCATTTTTAAAATTAAATCCAGGCCCATTTAATGTATTAAATGTTTGAACCTCATAATCAAATGCTGTTTGAGAGTTTGTTATAGAATTTTTTGCTACATCTAATTCTTGTACTTGAAAATCATTAACTAATTCTCCTACTTCTGAATCTCCTAAAACTCTATCTGCTTGAAGTACTTCAACTTGTGCTTCAACTTCATTGTCAAACATAGTTATTAATCTATCACCTTGTGCCATTATTTATATCCTTATAATTCTTCAAGTACTAATTTTCCACTACTAACGAAAAATTTATACTCAGTGTTTGTTATTTCATCTACATATATTGTATCTGTATCAATTGTTTGTATTTTATTAGCACCATCTGTACTAGTCGTACTAGTTGTACTAGTTGTATTATTTTTTAAATCTGTTATTTCTTCTTGCATTGTATTCATTATTAATTGCATCTGTTCAATTAAATCATGTGCTTCACTTGCAAGATTATATGCTACAGCATCCATATCTACTCCTTAGAAACAAAAAGTAAACTATTTAATTTTTTATTAATATAATTCAATGTTGTTTCACCTTTTAATACTTCATCATAAAAATGTTGTATTTTTATTAATTTTGTTGAATTATCAACTTCTCCATATAGAAATATTTCATGATAACTGTTTGTATAATTAATTCTCACAAGCTTATTAGTAATAACATCATAAATCATTTCAACAATATCTTGATTTGATATTAATTTATCTATTCTTGGAGAATTTAATGTTTGTAATTCATTAACACTTGTTAAAATATTTGATATTAATAGCTTTGTTACTTCATATTTTTCTTGAGTATCTAATACACTTGTTTCTATATCATTTATTTTTGAAATATTTATATTTATATTATTATTTATTTTATCTATAGCATCATTTACTTTATCAAATGATGTTAGTGGTATTGTTGCATCAACAACTGTTTGTGCTGCAACAACTGGAGTTGAAGATAAAGGAAATTCACCAAAATTTTCAATACTTGGTTCAAATGTTGGTATATTTGAAATCATTTTTTCTCCTATTTTAAGTTATTTTTTAACTTTTGTTTCGCATCCATTATTACTTTAGAAATATATATATTTCTTTTTGATGATTTTATTAATATTTTATCAACCAAATCATTCAATGATATACTTGATAATTTGTTACTATAATTTAAATGATAATGATTTAGAAAATCAGATAATACACCTTCTTTTTTAAATATTTTTGCATCATTTTCTAGTTTTTCAAATTGAGCAACTTCTAATGTTAAATATTTTTTATCATAAGTTGATATATCATTTTTCAGTTGTTGTTCAACTTGATATGTTATTCTTTCATTATGTTTATTTATTTCATGTTGTTCTTTTAAATTATCTTTTCTTATAGATAAATCTATCTTCTTTCTTTCATCTGGTGAAGCATTTCCATAAATTTCAAAATCTCTCTTTTGTGCTTCTTTAATTCTTTTTGATTCTTTTTCAGCATTCAATTTTCTTTCAAATTCTAATTTTTTTGTTTGTTGTTCAACTTCTTTTTTAGCTTTTAATTTTTGTTTTTTTGCTAGTTCTTTTAATTCTGTTTCTCTAATTTTTTGTTGAATTTCATTATGAATATCCATTAAAAAATAATCATAAACATCAAGTGTGTTTGTAAATACTTGATTATTTTTATTAAAATCTATTATAATAAATTCATTATCTTTATTTATTTTTGGAAGTTTTTGTAAAATATTATTTACTGTATCTTCTCTAAATACTATTTCATTTAATTTTAACATTTTATATCCTATTATGGCCAATTTGGCTCAATTATGTTTTCTCCAGTACCTAAACTGAAACCTATATTATTTATATTTGTATTAATATTATCATCTAACCAATTAATCATTGTTTGATTATTATATGCACTTGCTCTATAAAACATAAAACTAGCATCTAATAAACTATTAAATCTTAGATCTTTAATATCTTGATTAAATACACTATTTAATGAAAAAGTATATCTACTATTTAAGACATTATTTACATTCATTCCATTTATACTTGAATTAAATTTATTATTATTCGCGAAAGTATAATCCATATATTTTAAAGATATAGAATTCCAATTATCTAAACTATAATTAAAATATGAACCTTCAAATGTATTATTTAAATATAATACTTGTTCAACATTCCATGATCCTATATCTTTATTTAATGTTGAAAATTGAAATGCATTATTAAGATTTTCTAATTTATTTGGATTATTAAATATATTTTCTACACTTATATCACTATTTCTAGATTCTTTACAGAATTGTGTAGCATCTAAAACATTAATTAAATTCCAATTATTTATATTTATATTTGAATTAATAGTTCCTAAAAATATAGAATGAATTGTTGTTAGATTTTCAACATCCCATAATGTTAAATCCAAATTTAAATCTCTACAATTTTTAAAAGTTCCAACACAACTAATAACATTAGATGTGTTTAAACTAGATAATGAACCTAAGTTAATACAATTACTAAAAGCATAATCTAAATCACGTATATTCAAAGTATTAAACGTTATATCTTGTTTATAGTTTTTAGCATTATTTAAAAATCTTGAAGCAGATATTTCAACATTATCTTCTATATTTAAATCAAAATTCAAAATATTATTGAAACTAGAACAATCTTCAAAGGTACCAATTATGTTTTTTACTTTTTGTGAAGTAAATTGTGAATTATTAAATAAGACACAACCTTTAAATGTTTCTTCCATTATTTCAACATTATTTGCATCTAAATTATTTAACGGTTGATTAAAATTACTACAATTTAAAAACATTCTTGTTGTATCTATTAACGCATTCATTTTTAATAAACTTAAATCAGGATTGAATAAATTACAATCTTTAAACATTTCAACAGCACTTTCAACTTTATTAAAATTTATATCATTAAAAGTTATGTTATCAAATAACATATCAACACATCCACTATACATTCCATCAACAATAATAGCATTGCTTGTATTTAATTCTTTTAAATTTTTTGAAGCTAATTTACTATTATTTTTAAATAAATTTGTAAAATCAGTAACTTCGGATATATTTATATTATCAATAATATATTCTCTATATTCACTTGGATCATTTAACATAAATAAACCATTTATGCTACAATTTCTAAAATTCCAACTAGTTATGTCAATTTTATTTATATTGTTATTATTAAACATATATGTTGTTGTTGTATTATAACCTAAATCTATATTATTTAATATTGCATTTGAACAATTTAAACCATTTATAAATTGATATATACTTGAATTATCTTTTAATATTCTATTTGTAAATATTAAATCACCATTAATATTACAATTTAAAAACATATTAGAAAATGATACAAATTCATTTGGAAAAATCCATTCATCTAAATTTAAAGTTGTATTTATTATTGAGCTCTCAAACATAGAGGTTAAATCATCTTTATATATTTTTATATTTGTCATATTACAACTATTATTGCAATATTTAAATAATTCATTTACCATTCCTGTTTGATTATTAATATCTCCTATTGTTACATTATTTATAATTCCCTCAATTGTTGATTCATAAAACATTCTTGTTGAATTTATTAGAGATGTAAAATTTATATTTTCTAGTACTATTGGTGAATTGATATTAGCAAACATTAATTCACTATTAGTTACTTTTGATAAATCTATATTTACAAAATGAATATACGGGTTTATTGCTCCCATATACATTTCTGAAGTGTCTAATATATTTGAGGTATTCCATGTGTTTATATCTAATGTTAAACTAGAACCTTTAAACAATTGTCTAAAAGATGTACAGAATTCAGTATTAGGTATATCAATAGCTGATATTGAATTATTAGTATAACCAGCAAATAAATTTGAAATAGAGACAAAATTATTTTCATCACCAAATTGAGTAATATCCAATAATGTTCCTTGCTCTAATATAAAACCAATATCACCGTAAATATAAATAAATTTTGGCTCATTATCCTCATATATATATTCTATGATTTCTTCTGAAGCACATATATGTTCATTATTTTCAAAAATTATTCTAAAATTTAAATCTTTTAAACCATCAGTAATAGAATTAATAATAACTTTATTATCTATATTTGGTTTAACTTTAATAGTAAAAGCATATATAGAAACATCTAAAATTGTTTCTAAATCAACTTTACTATAAGTTGTACCATTTAAAACATAATCATTAATATCAGGTGAAAACCCGTCAACTAAATCTTTAATTTCTATTTGAGCTAAAGCTTGTCTTATCATTATTTTGCCTCCCAATCAGGTTCAATATTACCATGACCATCAGCCATACCATAAAATATATTTTGTTCAACATATGCATCAAATTCATTATGACTTGCAGAATATCCTCTCCAACCACTTAAATCATGATTTTTATAATTATCACAATATGCTAACATTTTATAAACTGAATCAACATTACTTATATCCCAATTTTCAATATTTATATTATTATTATCAGTACATGCATAAAATATATAATCTAAATTAATAACTTTTGAGAATTTTAAATTACTTAAATCAGTATTAATAGAAGTAAAAGCAAACGATGATTTAAGAGTTAAACATTCTTTTAAATCCCAATTAGAAATATTAAATGTCATGTTTAAACAATGACTAAAAGTATAACTTAAATCAGTAATATAATCAACATTCATTAAACCTATATCAAATTGTAAGTTTTCACAATAATAAAATCCTCTAGCAAAATTATTCATCTTCTCAAATGGTAAATTTATTGGTTGATTAAATAATTTACAATTAGCTAAAAAATATTCAAAAGATATTTTACCATTATTTGTAAATTCACTATTAAATATAATATTCATTTGTGAATTATATAAACTACAATTATTAAAAAAATAACTAAAATTTAATGATGAACTTAAATCTATATCTATATTACTATTAAATACAGAACATCCATCTAAAAATGATATAGATGATTGTGAATTAACTATTTGCCAATTTAATGGTTGGTTGAATACAATACAATTTTTGAATATATTATTTGTAGATATAGCATTTCCAAAATCCCAATTTAATACAGATCCATTAAATTTTATACAATTTTCAAAAATAGAATTATTAATTCCTGATAAATTATACATTGTCCAATTGTCTAAATTTTGATTGAATTCTAAACAATTAGAGAACATTCTATCAATATTTGAAATATTTATCATATTAAAATTTATTGGTTGATTAAATACAAAACAATTTTCAAACATATTTTGACTAAATAATAATCCTTTTGTTTCCCAAGTATTGATTAATCCATTAAATTTTTCACAATTATAAAACATACTAGACATATTATAAATATTGTTTGTTGTCCAATTGTCTAAATTTTGATTGAATAAAATACAATTATAGAACATTTTTGAAACATTTAATACATTATCTAAATTTAAATCATTTAATGGTTGATTAAATACAATACAATTATAAAACATTTCTTCAAAGGTAATACTATTAACTGTATTCCAATTATTTATATTACAATTAAATTCAGCAAAGTCTTTAAATAATCCTTTAAATGATGTAACATTTTCAACATTCCATAATCCAATCTCAACATTAGTTGTGCATTGTTCGAATGTTTTATATAAAGAAATAAATCCGATTGTGTTCCAAGTATTTAAACCATCTTTATTATTTGAACTTGCAAAATCAATATATGATAGTGCTGAATCAAATATTATTTCACCAGAAAAAGTAAAATTGTTCCATGTATTATCAATATTATTATGATTTATAATTGTTGCATTTAATAAAAAATTAGTTAAATTACATTCATTTAAGAATTGAATATTATCAAAATAGGTATTATCTATAATACATGAATTAAACATATCATTACCTATAGTTAAAGAGTTAAAAATTAAATCTTTAATAATACAATCTTTAAAATATGTATTATTAAACATATATTCACAAGAAATTAAATTTGTAAAATCATAATTTAATATTAAATTATTTAATATAGATCCTTTAAACATTCTATCAGCATATAATATATTAACTGTTCTGATATTTGATATATCTGAAATATTTATTGCATTCTCAAACATACTTACTGTACTAATTAAATAATTAGTTTCCCAATTAGTAAATGTTTGATTACTTAAATCTTTATCTTTGAATAATTCATCCATTGATATTATATTACTTAAATCCCAATTATTTAAATCAAAAGGTATTTTAGTTAAACCTAAAAAAATATCTTTAATATATATTAAATTTTTTGTATTCCAATTTGATAAATTCTGAGAAAATTCTGTCCTATTTTTTAATAATCCTCTCATAGATATAATATTTTCAACATTCCAATTTGTCATATCAGGTATTTGATCATTGGTTAAATCAAGAAATGTTGATTCATCTAATACTAATAATTCTTTAGAATCAAAATTATCTAAAGCATTAACATTATCTAGTGTCTTATTGAATCTTGATAAACGTCCTAAAATATTTCCTAAATGTACTATTCGTATTTCTGTACCAAATTGTTTAATATCTCTAACCTCGCCTTGAGTTATATTTAAACACGCATCTCCAATAATATGTATATCTCTTATATTTGAATCTATATAAACATGTTTAAATGTTTTTGGTTCACTATTAGCTTTTATATTAATTATTGAACTTTCATAATCATCCCAGAATATTCTTTGAACTATATCTACAGGAAGTGTTGGTATAGTTATTTCAAACTCTCTATCAGTATTTGGTTCAATTTCTAAAATCATTGCATCAGATTTTGTCCAATCTAGTTTAAAATTTAATAATTCATCAATATCTTGTTTGTCATATATTGTGTCTTTTAATAATAATTCTTCACTTGTATTTGTAATAACACCATCTATTAAATCAGATATCGTTATTTCAGCTACTCTACTTCTTATACTCATAATTATCCTTTATATATTCCATTGAGGTTCAATACAATTATTATTTACATCTTTAAAATTATCATGTGTAATAACATTTGTTACATCCCAATCTGAGAAATCTTGATCTATTAACTTTGATCCAATCATAAAATTGTCCATATTTATTATATATTTAAAATTTGGTTTATCTAAAGCAGACCATTGTTCTCTTGGAAATTCTTTTAATAATTCAGGAGCTCCTACAATTGTTGATGATCCTAATTTATTATTTATATCGCCATCTAATATTGTTCCCCATTGAATTATATCCATTAATTTTCCATTAATTATATTTATTGATACATCTCCATACATGTTTATTACTTGTTCTGTATTTGTTTTATATGTATGTTCAAATTCTAATGATTGTCCTATTGGTACCCGGATTCTTTTTATATTTGTACTCGTCATTTTTATTATTACATTTATTGGTACTAAACCATCACTTTCAAATTTAAACTTTATTATATTATTTTTTGGTTGTATCTGTAATATTAATCCTTTTTTTGTGAATTTCATTTTTGTATCAACCCATTCTGCATCATATGTATCTGCAGTTATTCCAAGTAAATTACTAGCATCTAAATCTTCACCATCTTTTAAATCAGATATTGTTATTTCAGCTAATGCTTGTCTTATTGCCATAATTTTCTCCTATTTTTTTCTTATATATTTGTTTAATTTTATTAAATATGCGATTTTCGTAAAATCGCTGTTTTGGATTATTTTTGATCCTTTTGTCGTAGTATAGAAATATAAGAATTTATAACACGAACATGGGATCAAAAATAATCCCAGCCTGTTTTATTTGGGATTATTTTTGATCCCGTTTTACAATTTGGGATTATTTTTGATCCTGAATTTAAACACAAGAAAGTGATAGATTAGAAATTAATCTAATCTATCAAAAATCATTATATTCCGATTAAGAGTTAATATTATTATCTAACATGATAAGGCTGGATATAACCAACCTTTAACTACATATATTATTTTTTTCATAATATTAATCCTCTACTGTAATATTACATGATATATTATTTGATCCACCATCAGTAATATCTTCAGAACCAACAATAATAAATGGACCTGTAGCATTTTCACCCGAACCATCAGTTAATAAATAACCTTCAGAATCAACTGTTGCAACAGCACCATCAAAATACCATAAATATCTAACTTGTACTCCACCATCTACAGAAACAACTTGATCACCAGTTGCCATATCATAAACTTCAGCAGTTAATGTTTTCTTATGTGTATCCATAGAACCATTCTTAAATACAGTACCATTTTGTGAACTTGTAATAAATACAGAAAGTGCAGCTTCACCAGCAGAACCTTGTTTAACTCTAGCAATAGTAATTACATCATTAGCTGTAGTACTTGCTGTACCTCTAACAATTACAGAATAAGTATCTGCAGTTCCAAACATTTCTTTTGTTATAACAATATCTGTATCATTATATCCATCTTCATCAGCATCTGCTTGAACAAAGTCTAGTTGTGTTTCAGCTGATCCATCTTTTTTATAATACGCTGTTAATGTTCCAACATCTCCAATAATTTTTGGTTTGATTATAACATCAGGTTGATCAACAACTAAATTATTATCTCCATCTGCCATAAAATATAATTTATTTGGTTCTAATCTAATAGCAACACCATCAACACCTTGTATACCTTTTGTTAAAGATATTGTTAATTGACCTGTAACTATTCTACCAATTGCATTTACTGCTACAACTTCTACTATGATTGCTGCACTTTTTGCCTCTGCTGTTGTTCCTCCTGGAACTGCAGCCATTGTTATTTTACATTTATTTACATTTTGTTCTTTTGCTGGAATCCAAGTTGTTGGTCTAGTACTTGTTAATATAATATTATATTTCATTTTGTTGTCTACAGCATTTGTTGTTGTTAATTCTGTTGTCGTATATGATGCTTCCTCGTCACCCACCCATAGAGTAGTTAAACACTCAAATGAAGCTCTCTCAATATCATCTATTGTACCATTTTGATCTGCTACAAATGCATGACTCTCATTTGAAAGTTGCATTACTATTGGTTGTATTCCATCTTTTACATCCGTAAGGGTTATAGCCCCTGTACCTACTTTAGCCATTTTAAAATCCTTTTATTTATTTATACTTATTTGTTATTGTACTTCTTTCTGAAACAATAATTACCACAATCATAAATTTTACGATAACCATTATTATACATATTCTGTGTTTCACTTAAACTATCATCAAATACTTCTAATTTCTTTTTTAACTTATGTTTTTGAAAACTAACTCTACTCCATAACTTTGTTATATCATTTTGTTTAAAATAAAAATAGTTTGGTTCAGATTCATTATATAATTCAAAACCTAATGTTTTATATAAATCACCATTTGACCATCTTTTGTTTGCATATGATATTAATTCATTACATTCGTAATTATTCTCAAAGTATTTTAAAAGTTTAGAAGATGATCCTTGAATAAGATGATGTTTCTTATTACAAAACCTTTCTAATTTATATACTTTATTTTTAGAATCCTTATATGCAAATGTCATAAGACTAACTAATTCATCTTTATAATATAATCCAAGATTAATAGAACTAACTAATTTACCTTGCATATGATTTGCTTCTAAGAATTTATCTTTATCTTTATTGTTAACTATTCTTAAATCTGTTTTTCTAGCGCCTATACGTTTAGAACTTTTTCCTAGAGCATTTGATATCATACTAAACCATATCTCGCGTTTATGAAGCTCTATGAACTCGTTTTCAAATATAGTATATAAATGAATACCTTTTTCTTTAGTATCTTCATATTTTTTAGAATGTTTATGTTTATCTTCTTTAGGATTATTAAACATTGAATAATCACTTATACCGTGACTATGAAACATTAAACCACAGTATTCAAATGCTACATTTTTTTCAGGAATTAATATATCAAGTTCATGATTGTTTAATATTTTTCTATCACTTTGTATTGTTTCTAAATTCAAACTATTAATGTAATCATTAATAATATATTCTGCTTCAGAAACTCCTTGATACTTTTTATAATCAATATTTAATTCTTTTAGTTTTTTATATGATGCTGTAATACTACAATTAAAGAATTTCATAAAATATTCTAATTTTAAATATTTTTCTTTTGTAAAAAAATTATCTTCTATAAATTTTTTATTATCCCAAAAATGAATATTTTTTAAATTGATTTTCATATATGATTCAACTCCATATCTCTCTAAACATGTTTCTTTCATTTTATTTTGACATTCTTCTGTTTGAGAATAGTTTTCAACTCCATATTTTTGTAAAGATGTTTTTTTACATTTTAATAAATAATCTTCTGTTTGAGAATAATTTTCTTTTCCAAATTTTTGTAAACATGTTTCTTTTATTTTATTTTGACATTCTTCAGTTTTAGAATAATTTTCTACACCAAACTTTTTAAGATTAGTGTCTTTAGATTTTAATAAATAATCTTCTGTTTGAGAATAGTTTTCAACTCCATATTTTTGTAAAGATGTTTTTTTCATTTTTTCTTTAAATTCTTCTGTTTGAGAATAGTTTTCAACTCCATATTTTTGTAAAGATGATTCTTTAGATTTTAATAAATATTCTTCTGTTTGAGAATAATTTTCTTTTCCAAATTTTTTAATACTTGTTTTTTTATATTTTATAATATATTCTTCTGTTTTAGAAAAACTTATTGTTCCATATTTTATTATATTTGTTTTTTGAGTTTTTACTTTTATACATTTATTATTACCACATGTTTTATACCATTTTGATTTATTATATGCTAAAAGTTTACCACATGAACATTTTGGGTTTATATTATTTATTATTAATTGTTTTATTAAAGTGTATTTAATATATGATAAATCTATAGCATAATATTTACTTATTATATTTATATTTAAATCAATATAATCTTTTATCTTTCTAGAATTTTTATTAATAATTATATATTTTTTTATATTCTCCATAAATAACCTTCTTATATAATTATATTTAATATTAATCTATTTATCTATTTATCTAATACATCACAAGTTATATTTGCTTTGTTCATAACATCTTCTGAACCAACTTTAACATATCTAGCATTTATAGAACTAGTAATATTTCTTGAAATATGTAATCCACTTGGAATAATACCTCCAATATATCTACCAACAACTTCATTCAATTCATTTAATAAACATTCTTGTCCATCTAATCTCCAAATATATATAAAATTATCATGTTCTGTATCAGTTAATATTCTACCACCTTTTGTTATTATACAATTTAATGTTGCTATACCATCATAATTTTTAAAAAAATTACCAATATTTGATTCAATTATAATATTATATGCATCTTCCCCATCTTCACCATTTTGTCCTTCAACAAAATTCATAAAATCATAAATAGATTTACCTGCATTTTCTGGTAATTCTAACCATAATTCATATGCAGATTTACCATCTTTTCCAGCTGCATCAACAAACTCTGCAAATGATATTCTTTTATCATTCACTATAATTTCTTCATTGTTTTTATCTATTAAAAAATTCATTTAATATCCTTCATATATTTATATTGATTTGTTATATTGAATCTAAACACAAGAAAATATTAGAGAAATTAATCTCTAATATTTTTCTTAAGCAAATTCTAAACCTATCATTTCTATTTTTAATTTTTTAAATGATTCTTCTGATGTTAATTCAACACCATTATCATCAATTAAATTAAATGTTACATTAGCATATGAATCATAGAAGTAACCTGTTTCTATCATTTTTTCAGCAAAAATGTTAACATCTCCATCTAAAACATTTGTACCAGGTGTAACATATATATGATTTGGATTGTTATAAATAATTTCACCGTTCATAACAATTTTATCTGTATAGAATGTAGGGAAACTTGATAATACTTTAGTATCATCAATTGATGAACTGAATATTAATTCAACATCTTTATATACTACTTTTACAGATAATTCTGTTGCATCTTCTAATTTATTAAAGTTGAATCTCGGACTACCATAATAAATACCTCCTCCTAGATGTGTTTGACTTTGTAATAAACCATATGATTTACCATATGATGAAACGGCTCCATCATATAATATAGCCATTTCATATTCTACAGCTAAATTAGAATCACCTACTACAACATTATCTTTAGTATCACCAATTAAGCTTATATTATTACCTTCAGCATCAGTTGATGAAAAAATTGTAGCAGTTAAAGTTGTAGGAACATTTCCCCATTTATAATCAATAACTGTAACTAGAGGTAGTTTTGAATCATCATTATTAAACATATCATCTGCTCTTTTTTGTGCAATAGCCAATGCTGTTTCATAATCTGGTAAATCTGATGATGATGTTATTGTTATTTCATATGTTTTTACCATATCATCATCCATTGTTAAGAAACTTTGTTCTTCTAATGGTCTATGTGCTAGAGCTGTATCTACAGCTCCCATATAATCAACATTCTCTTGTGTTGTATGAACTATTATCTGCTTATCAGGTACTGTAAAAGTTGTTATCTTACATATAGTATCTGGATGAATATCCTGACATTTTTGACTTATTTCATCTTGTTTTTGAGCTTTGAACTCTTCACTTGTTAAATCATATTCAACATTGAATACTTTTTTCACTTGTTTCATATTTCTATCCTTTTGTTTTTTATTATGTTATTGTTATGGTATTAATAAAGCATTATTATAAATACTCAATATCAAATCTTTATAAGCTATAGTGTCATCTATATTTAAATCATCCCAAACCTTTTTTGGAATCTTATTCATAATTGTTTCATAATCTAATAATTCATCATGTATTATTATTTTTCCACCATATGTTTCACCTAAATTTGTTTTCATTATATAAGCTATTTCTATATCATTTATTATATCAATTATATTATTAGTATCAAAATAATATAAGCCTGGCTGAACTTTTGATTCATTACATATATTATTATTAACATTTATTAATTCATCTTTTTTTATATCAATTAAAGTTATATTAACTGTTTGATTTATTGGAAGATATCCTAATAATATTGTTCCTTTTTTATTATATTTCATATTAATCCTTATTCTCTATCAAAAACAATATTATGAAATTGTTCTTTTTCGATTGATGTTTCATTACATGTAGCATCAATTATTATTGAATTCTTTATCTCTCCACCAAATTCATCAATTAAAGTACCAGTTATTTTATATGATCCACTATTTATTATTTGTAAATTTAATATTAAATCATCAATATTATTATATATTAAATTCTTTACTAATATTTCATTATTTGTAAATGGTAAACTATAATATACATCATATATTAATTTATAAAATTCACCATCACCTTTTACTATTGTTGGTTCAATTGTATATGTGTTTGTATCATTATTTATATTTATTACATTTAATTCTAAACTACTAGTTATTAATTGCATATTTATTATATATTCTTTTAGTGATGTTATATTATTAAAACCATCAAACCAAACATATTCTAAAGTATATATAATATTATCATTATATAATGATTGTTTATCTATATATGTATTTATAATATTTGTATTATTATATAATTCATTATTATTATATAATGATGAAGATATAAAATTATTATCAAAATTATCTATACTAATATTTATTGTATATTCTTCTAATGTTTTTGGATATATTGGAGAATGTGTTATATTAATTATTGGTTCATGTTTATATATTTTTATAGTTTTTGAATTTGTATTTTTTTGACCATAATAATTCTCAACTTCTACTGTAAATATGTATTCACCACTTTCTGAAATATTATATATATTATTTATATTATATTCATTATCATTCATTTTATATAACACATTAATAATTTTTACATTTTCAAAAATATTAAAATTATCATACATTGGTGTATGATAATGAATAATATCTTTATATAACCATATAAATTCATCAGAAGATATATTATCTAATATTATGTCTTCGTTTATAAATGAATCATCTAATAACAATATAGTTTTTGGAGGTTCAGATATTAATAATTGTATAGTACCACTATAAACATCTGAACCATCACTTATTATTTTTATCATTGCAAATTCGCCTAAATCATTATATACTATCAATAAACCTAAATCATCGATTTTAAAAGGATATTCTTGATTATCAATATCAGCATCATCTGTATCAAATACTATTTGATTATCAGCATTCGTTTCTCTAATATCACTAATTTTGTTTGTATTTGTATGAATAAATTTAAATTTTGCTGATATTGATTCTTCATTTTTATTTACAACATTATATACGAAGCTTGACATTATTTTTATCCTTTTTATTTATTTAATATTTATGAACTCCATTTTATTTTTATATTATCTATATTAAAATTAGTAGTTTTTACAAAAAATGGATTAATTTCATAATGTTCTCCGTTATCTAAATCAACAACCATAAGATCAAATTTTGAAGCATCTCCACTAATTCCTGGACTATATACTTGATATTTATCAGATAATAAATTTGTACTTGGATATGCTTTGGTTAAGTTTATAACATCACTAACTAATAAATTTGTGTTTAAGTTATCTAATTCTTTTTGAACCAAATCCAAAAAGTAACCAATGTTTTCATTTTTATTAGGAATAGCACACAGTTGAAACCTATTTGGTTGTAATGTGATATATCCTGATGTTTCTGTCTGTATTTCTTGAATATTTTTAAAATAATAAATAATGTCATTTAATATCTCCATAATACAATAATCATATAATGTAACATCTTTATAATATATATTAAAACCAAGATATTCTAATTCACCAGTTTCTAATAAAACACCATCTGGATCAACACAAGAATATTTTACTATATTATTGATTATTTGATTAGTTGAATTATTATTATAATAATATATTGATTGATCAACAATACCAACTTGTATAAAATTTACTTGATTATTAAATATATAAAATAATATACAATCTTCATTTGGAGTTATAATATCAACACTTACTAAATTAATATTATCATTTATTATAAATGTATTATTATATTCTAATAAAGTTATATTATTATTTATAAGTTTATATATTATTAAAGTATTATCAAATAAAACTACATTTGTATTTAACGTTATTAATTCATTTGTATTAACTTTTGTTAATCCTTGTATACTTTGCATATAAACTCCTTTTAATTTGAGCTTACAAATGTAGTGCTTTTTTGATTTACGGACATTTTAACTTGGTTTATATTACTATTAATAGTTGTTGATGTTATATTAATATCATTTATTACTTTAGGTAAACCAGTTTCTGAATCATTTAATATTTCTTTTAATTCAGTTTGATTTAATACACTTAATGTGTTATTATTTTTTACATTATTATCTATATTTTTATTTAACTCAGTATAACCACCATATACAAATTTACCTCTGAAATATTTATCACCACTTCTCATTTCATATAATATATTTTCATATAATATATTATTTCTAGCGATCAAATCTATATTTGAAGTATTCCATAAATAAACACCTGGAATATTTTTACTTTCAATACATAAATTATCTGTTAGTGGTATTAAAGTATCATCTTTCATATTAATAAGAACTATTGTTGTTTCTAAATTTATTGGTAAATTTCCAGCAAGTGTTGTATTTTCATCAATAGTATATCTCATTTTATATTCCTTTTAATTATATTATTCCCAATCATAATATATAGTTTGTTCAATTGTTGTATTATAATCATTATTTAAATTCATTTTTAAAGTACCAATATTATTATCAAATCCAATAAAATCATCAACATTTTGTAAATTTGTATTTAATATATATCCATAAAAACCATTATTATAATCATCTAAAACACCTTCTTCTAAAACATCTCCACTTGTTGAAAATTGTGTATAATTTATTGTTTGTTCTGTTTGTTCTGTTGATCCTAAAAATAAACAAAATCTTTTTGGTGCATCTCCAACTCTTATAAATATTGATCCACCATTAAATAAACAACAAACAATACATTCATCATTTGGTAATGTAATGTTTATCTTATAAATATCATTCTTTATATGAACAATATTATAAGAATCAGGAGTTATATTAATAGACAAATCATCAATAATTTTAAACATTTTAAAAGAAGTACTTAAAGTCGATTCAACAAAAATATCAATATTTTCATTTAATTCTTTTTGATTTTTATCCATAATATATCTCCTAATTATAAATGTATTATAAATACATTTTAACAGCTTTAACAGCTCCAACTTTTTGAACTTCTGTTTTAACATCAGCTACAGCAGCATCTAAAGTATCAAATCTAGAAACCATAGTATCAAATAATGAAACCAATCCTTTAGTTTCGTCAGATAATAATGCGTATGAACCATCAGATGAAGTATTATCTGAACTAATTGAATCAATAGCTGTTTTAATTGCTTCTAAACCATAACCTGCATCTGTTAATTTTGCAAAATTTGAATCAATAACAACTTTAGCTGCATCTATTTTATCTTTTACTTCAACTCCTAATGTTTCAACATTTGTTTTTAAAGTATTTAAAGTATCAAATATTTCAACATTTGTTTTACCATAAAATGGATTCTCAGTTACACCATCTGATAAGAATTCAGTACCTGTTATATATTCTTTTAAATTTAGTGAACCTGATGTTAATGCAGCAATAACACCATCTCTATCAGTACCAGCTTCAGTTATAGCTACTAATAATTCTCTTAAACTTGTAACTGCGTCTGCACTATCTTCTGAATTAATATTTAATGTTAATTCTTCAACTTTAGTTATAAGCCCATCAATCTGTTCTTTAATATTATTTAATTCTGCAGAATCTAAATTATTTACCGCTGTGTTGATTGAATCAACTACTGTTTTTACATCATCAATATTAGCATCTTGCACTAAAACAGAACCTGATGTAATAGGTACACTACTATTTGTACTTTCAATAATTACAAAATAATCACCTTTAACTGTTGGTGTAAACTCTACAGCATATGCTCCTGGTTGTTCTTCAACAAAAGGTGCATCTAAAGTTGTAAAATCTGTATCAACTTTTCTTATTTTATATTTTAATGTAAATGTATCCGCTAAACCTGTATCATCTGGATCTAAATCAAATCCAGGAAAAAATGGTATTCCTACTTTTCTTGTCATAATAATTCCTTATTTTATTTTATTTTTTTATTATTGTTATAATCTTAATCTAATTTTATGATTACTTTCAATTAATTCTTGATTATCATTAACTTCATCTATTAATTCAAGCATTAATTGTCTAACATCAATATGTATATTATCTAATTTAATATTTGTTTCATCAAATTTACTTATGATTGTATCACAATCACTATCAGAACTAACATCACTATCAGAACTAACACTTATTATATTATATTTATCAGGATAATCCATTAATAATTTTCTAGTCATTGTTGTTGTATCTGTTGTAACAATCATTGTATGAGGAGTCATATAAGCAGAATCAATATTATTCTTATCTGAAAAATATTTAATTAATTCAACATTAATTTGTCCATTTATATCAACAGAATCATTAAAAACAACATTTCCTAATTTATCAGTTATTTCAATATTTGCATCATTTATAATATTATTATTTGAATCAACAAAAGTTGGATTAAAAGTAAATTTATGAAAAAAATCAATATAATTATTATCTTCTCTATATATATCATATGTTCCTTTAATAATAGAATCTACAAATTCTAATTTAGTTCCACCTGATTCATCTTCAATATAAGCTAAATATTGATATCCATCAAATTCACCTCTAATAATTCTTTGATCTCCAGCATAATTTGGATTATGATATACTGAACATCTTGTCGATACATCACCATATGTTACTTCTAATGAATCATATACTTTATTATTTATTGATTCTTTTATAACACCTTTTGTTGTAATCACGCCATATTTACCATGAGATTTTATATATGTTATATTTTTTAATATTGAATTTAATCCAGATATTCTTCCAAAACCATCAACAAAACAATTTATAATTTCTACATGATTATCGCCTTTAAAGAAACTCCAAAAACCAAAAATATTAATTATAGAACCATATAAAAATAAATCTCCTGAATTATTAGTATCAGTACATCCAAAACCATACGCATTTTTTATATTTGGACAATTTATAGTACAACCATTTAATGTTGAACCATTTATTCTTTTTTCTCCAAATTGAACTGAACTATTATAATATATTTGAAATAATTCTCCTTTAATAGTTAAATTAATATTTGTATCAATTAAATGTGTTTCAATTATTCCATCACCAATAATTAAATCCACATCAATAATATAATTATTATCCAAATTATGCATTCCAGTATAATTATTATTAATAGCTTCTTGGTATATTTGATCAATTGTATATGTTCCATCAGTTACTGTTATACTACTACTTGTAAATATTATTGACATAGATTTCCTTTATATTATATTTATTATTTGTTAGAATAAAACACAAGAAAATAATAGAGAAATTAATCTCTATTATTTAATTATATTATAATGCTTCACCATCACTTGTATTAGAACCGTCACAAGTATTAGCACCAAGCCCTAAAGCTCCTCTAAATTTATTAACGTGTCCACAAATATCAAGTGCTTGAATTTGAGGTGTACATAATGCATATTCATCAGTATAAGCTTTAGCTTCTGCTAATCTTGCTTCAACATCTGCAACTCTTGCAGCAGCTTCAGCAACGATAGCTTGAGCAGCTTCATCTAATTTAGTAACGACACCTTTAACAATATTGTCATCAGCATCTGTTGTATCATCTAGAATTGATGCAATTCTAACATCTTCAGCTTCAACTGCAGTCATTCTATCAGATAAATCAGAGATATCACCACCTGTAGCATCTAGTACAGCTTTTGCAACTGAACCTTCAACTGTTTCATCACCATTTAAAATAGCAATACTGTTATTAGCTACATCAGCAGCAGAACCTGCAGATGCAGCTGCAATTACTGCATCTGAAGCAAGTTCTTCAACTGCAGTCATTCTATCAGATAAATCTGTAATATCACCACCTGTAGCATCTAGTACAGCTTTTGCAACTGAACCTTCAACTGTATCATCACCATTTAAAACAGCAATTTGAGCTAATGCTTCATCTGCATGTGCATCAACTTCATTAATAGCACCAACAATAGTACCTTTTTCATCAGTTGTTAAATCAGCTCTTAAACCTGTTACACCTTTTGTTCTTGCTTCTTCAGCAGCAACAGCATCTTTAACAGTTTTTGCAACTGAACCTTCAACTGTATCATCACCTTTTAGTACAGCAACATCAGCAGTACTTTGAGCAGATTCAACTTTAACTGCATCTAATTCAACTCTAACTTGATCTGCAGCAACTTTAGCATCTGCAGATTTAGTTTCTTCAACTACTAATCTTGCATCTAATGCATCTGTAACAACTTTTTCTGCAACTACAGCGTCTTTAACAGCTTTTGCAACTGAACCTTCAACTGTTTCATCACCTGTTAATGTTGAGATTGCACCAGTATTTGTAGCAATACTTGTTAAAATACCTTGAACTAAATCACCTTCAGCATCTTCAAATAAATCTCTAAGAGCTTCAACTCTTTCCGCTAATGATTCAATACTATCTGATGCATCAATTCTATCTAAAGCATCTAATCTTGATAAAATAGCACTTTTATCTAATGAATAAGTATCTAAATCTAAAAATCCTGCTTCAACATATTCTTTAACTGAAAGACCTAATCCCTCTGCTAATTCTGCTAATCTTGTGTCTAATTCTTCTTGTGTAACATTTGCCATGTTTACATCCTTTTGTTTTATTTTGTTCTTTTGTTATTGTGTATAGGTTCTTGTAATATAAATATATCAGTAGTTGTTGGCCCATATTCATTCATGTAATAGTCTAATTTTGTTTGTGTCTCAATTAATGTTTTAAACATTATTATAAACATAAACATGAAAATTAACAATATAATAATTATAAAATTAATTTTTATATTTATTATTTTTTCTGTTATATTTAATTTTTCATTTACAGCTTTACCTATACCTGTAACCAACTCCCCTAATTCTGAATTTTTCATTTATATTTCCTTTATTTGTTAGGTGTATTTTATATCAATAATATTAGAAATAGTGTTATTATCTTTATATATTATAGTCTTTTTTGTAGCATTTATATTATTACTAATTAAATTATCAAAGTCATCATCCTCTATTTTTAAATCAATTGATTCAACTCTATATATACTATTTATATATTGATAATTATAAGAAATAGTTATTATAAAAAAATCAGTATTTACAATAATACTATTTAATGTTTTATTATCATTCCATATATAATGTTTATCAAAATATTTTAATTTAGATAATATATTTTCAAATGTAATATTTTCAAATTGAATATATTTTGTTAATTCATCTAAACTTTTATCATTAAATTTAGATGAATTTAATGATTCTTTAACAACTAAAGAACCATTTTTTAATTTTTGAGTTAATGTTTGAACTACATTTTTAAATGATAATATTAATGATTCTTTAACTTCTAAAAATTTCATTATATTACCTTAATATTTAATTTTAATATATTTGTATGTGCTCCAGTATTAACTGTTAAATCAACATTATATGTTGATGCAATATTATTTGCTGTAAATCTAATTAATTTAGAATCAATTCCATTTATAGGTATTCCTTCTTCTATAATTATATCTCCTATAGTAGGATCACTTAATACTACATTTAAATTTGTCATATCAACATCAGTGTCCATAACTCTAAATAAATCTATTGTTTCACCTTTATTTAATTCAAATTCTATTATTTTTCCAAGCGATACATCATTTTGTGTAGCCATAATATCAAAATCATATAAAATACCTTCACATGGACTAATTGTATTAGTACATAAACCATTATAACAATCTGTATGATCATCACAACCAAATCTATATGAACCTAATCTTTCGTCTACTAATGTTCCTGGATCAAAATCTTTATCCCAAACAGTTATTGGTTCTAAACCAAATTGAATTCTAATATTATTGAATTCTATTTTTAAATCTTCTATTATTTCATTGTTTTTTAATTGAATATTTGCTAATCTAATTTTTTCTCTATCAGCAGCAGCTTTTTCTACAGCAGTAGCTGTATCTGAATTCATAATATTTCTATATTCAATTTCATATTGATCAATATCAAATTGAATTGTATCTACTAAATACATTCTTCTTTTTAATCTATCAGTAACATATGTATAGTTAAATATTTTTCTTTGATTTTCATCCATATAAAATATATCTATTGCTGTTGGATTTAACGATGTTATTTTTTTGCTTGCTTCTATTTTGTCTAATTCTAATTGTTTTATATCTAATAATAATTGATTATTTATATTATTTAATTCTAAAACCATATCATCATATATTAATTTCCATGAATCTATTATATATATATATTCTGATAATTTTGAAACAATTTCTGTATACATATTATTTAATGAATATTTTTCTAATGTTGTAGATTGTTCTATATTTAGATTCGATATTATCTCATTATTAATTAATTCTAAATCATTTATAAAATTAGTATAATTAGCTGGATTGTTTGTTGCATTAGCATCATTTAATTTATAATTTTCAAAATTATCTAACTCATTCTCATAATCATCACCTAAAGCAAATCTTTTTATATTTATTTTATTTTTTATATATTCACTATATTGTGATGTATTAGATGATGTAACAATATCATTTATTACAGAATTATTTTTTTCATTTACAATTATTTCTATTATTTTCATAATAGTATTTTTTAAACCATTTAATGTAAACATTTCATTATTAAATTCAGTCTTTATTAATTCATAATTATCTGATGTTATTCCTTCTAGTAAAGGATTTGTAGTATCAACAATATCTGAATATATTGTTTTAGATTTTAAATTTTCAAAATCATATTCATCCTTAAATAATATATTTAACTTTTCAACTATAAATAATATAATCTTAATCGGTGTTAATATAGCACTTAACGCATCATTTGATACATCTCCAATATTTTCTAAATATTTATTTATATTAATATTATGTTCTTCTATTAATTCTGTTTTAACAGTTATTCCATGCTCAGCATTTTTGTAATCTATTTGTGATTTAACTTCTAATTCATATCCATCATAATTTCCAAATAAATCTAGTAAATTTTCAGCACCGATTTCAATAGCATGATCTATATTTAATAATATTTGATTACATGCTTGAGCTGTACCAATTTTTACACATCCATTATAAAATCTTGGTGATATTCTTCCAGCATTATCAGTTAATATATATTCTCCAACAGTAACTGTAGGATGATTTTCATCCCATAAACTACATGAATCCTCTAGAAAATAATGTTTTCCTGGTATAAGATTTAATATAGGATGAGTTGTTGATATATTATGTTTAACTTGATCTATAGTAACTAAACCATTTAAATATATAAGATGATTTCCTGAACTAAATTCATTTAAATATAAACCAGTAACTTGATCAAATTTTTGTCGTGAAGCAAGTGCTGGTTTATATTTTGTTTCTACTGGATCAAAATAACACATATCTCCTGATTTTAGTGTTGAATCAATTGATTCAACACCAACACTTATGAATGTTGATTGTGTCATATCAGATGCACTTAATACTGATCTAGCTTGTGTTCCAAAATATTCAAATAATAATTTATAATTTTGAATATATAATTTATCTAATCCTTGTGGATCAATATTATATTCTTTATCATTATATATTGAAACTCCATCTTCGTCTATATCAATAGGATCAGCAAATGATGATACAACTCTACCTTTATAATCAATAGAAAAAGTACCAATTATTAATCCAGGTGTTCCTGAAAATTCTGATGTTGTTAATGTTCCATTTAAACTAGTATCTTCATATTTACATGTTACAACATTATTATCGTTTTCTCGAGGAAATGTTAAATCATCATATGGTATAAATGTTATTTGAGCATTATTATCATCATATTGATTTACATATAAATATTTAATAACTATTGCATATTTTACTTTTTCATCTTTTTCTATTGGTTTTTTTAGATCATCTAATTTATATATAAACATAGATTTTTCATCAAATTCAATTAACTGATTATCTATTAAACATGAACCACTATTTAATTTGAATATATTATATTCAACATCCGTTGGATATAAATCAACAATTTCTGTAGATATTATCTTTTCATAAAATAATTCAAAACCATTAATATATGTTATTACTGAATCTTCAGATGTTGTTCCTCTAAATGTACTAAATGTTTTAGCAACTAATCTTAAATAATCATTTGGTCTGGAAGCATCGCTATCTAATCCATGTTTTTGATATTCTCTTTGTTCTATCGGAGATGGATTTATATTCCATATCTGATTATCTATAGTTTGTTTCATCTATATACTCCTCTTTTCGATTTTTTCTACAGTGTTTAATATTTGCTTCTTTTTTACTGATTCAACATATCTCTCTAATAATTCTATTAATTCTAATTCTAATTGCCCTAATAGTTTGTAAATTGTTCCTGTACTTACTGTGAATATTAATTCATTTAATACTTGTATATATTGATCATAATTTTTTAATGATGATAGAAATTGATCATCATTTTTATTTAATCCACTTTGTATATTGTCTTTTAATATTGATATCTTATTACTTAAATCTAAAATTTTCTCATATAATACAAATTGTATGAATTTATCTTGAGTTCCCTCTAATTCATAAGCAAATTGTTCTTCTTGTGTTGGTTCTTCTTGAACTTCTTGAACTTCTTCTGAATTATCTTGATCTTCTTCTTCTGAATTATCTTCTTTATCTTCTGTTGCTTTATCTATATCCTCATCATCACTTTGATGAAGTTCAGCTTCTAACAATAATAATACATTTAAATTATTTTCTTCTAAAAATGTTAATTGGTCTTTATTTAATATATCACTCATTCTTTTTTGCATCATATTTTCCTTAATTATATTATACTTATTTGTTTATTTTATTGTTTATTTATATATTTTTTGAAAACGGGATTATTTTTGATCCCAAATAAATATAGCAGGATTATTTTTGATCCACACTGTTTATATGAATTTATAACAACCTTTGCAAAAGGATCAAAAATAATCCAAAACAGCGATTTTAAGAAAACATCATATTTAATAAAGTTTTTGAATCAAAGCACAAGAAAATCAGAAAAAGATTAATATCTTTTTCTGAAACAATAATTACCACAATCATAAATTTTACGATAACCATTATTATACATATTCTGTGTTTCACTTAAACTATCATCAAATAATTCTAATTTCTTTTTTAACTTATGTTTTTGAAAACTAACTCTACTCCATAAAGAAGTTATATCATCTTCTTTAAAATAAAAATAGTTTGGTTCAGATTCATTATATAATTCAAAACCTAATGTTTCATATAAATCACCATTTGACCATCTTTTGTTTGCATATGATATTAATTCATTACAATCATAATTATTCTCAAAGTATCTTAAAAGTTTAGAAGATGCTCCTTGAATAAGATGATGTTTCTTATTACAAAACCTTTCTAATTTATATATTTTATTTTTAGAATCTTTATATGCAAATGTCATTAGACTAACTAATTCTTCTTTATA
>Ga0256843_1000532_pt1 | contig 32509 bp, 33 predicted proteins | sample AlvinellametaG_FD_191572 | JGI IMG/M metagenome (GOLD analysis project Ga0256843, IMG submission 191572) | Pompeii worm associated microbial communities from hydrothermal vent at the East Pacific Rise, Pacific Ocean - Alvinella | ecosystem: Host-associated > Annelida > Integument > Unclassified ...
TATGAAGTCTTCAGGGATTTGTGTTACTTCATTCAACTTACTATTTACCTTTTTTTTCACTTGTTATTGTAAGTTGTATTTTAATTTGATATAATTTTTCTATCAACTTGTTATAACAAGTTAAAATAACTTAAAGGAGTAGTAAGTGAGACAAATATTGTTCTTTGTTAGTATATTAGTTGGTATTTTAGGAATTAGTGGTTGTAGTGATAGTCCTATAGACACTGTAAAAGATGGTGTGCTAAAATTCAACAAAACAATCACTGTAGGAGAGGCTTTAGATAATTGGCAAAACTGTAAAACTAGAAAATGGGAAGCTTTTAAGACAAATAATGGTATGCAAGTTGTAAATTTTACTTGTAATCTTGCAAATATAGATGAATATATTAAATCTATTAAAGAAGGATTATCTCAAAATCCAAAATGGAAAAATCTTGATAATATCAAAAGATTACAATTAGAATCAGATACTATTACATATCAATTTACTATCAATAAAGATAATAGTTTCCAATTAAATAGTGTTCAAGAAAAAATAAAATGGAAAGATGGAGTAACTTATACGAGAGATTTAAAACCTTTAGCCTCTATGGAAAATGCCTATAATAACTATATCAAATATAAACCTATGAAATTAGATTCACACAGTGCATATTTAAAATATAGAGCATTAGGAGGTGCTTATACTATGGGAAAAATTTATCATTAAAGGGCATATTATGAGAGAAGATAAAGATTTAGAATTTTTAGGAAAATGTAGTGATGAAGAATTAGATGTATTAGTGCAACTACTTACAAAAGATAAAAATGGTAAAGATAGAGTAACAGAAACTTTAACTGTAAAAGAAGGATATAAGAAATATTACCCTAAACATTCAAAATATTGGAAAGAAATTGCAGGTGAAATTCAAGAATTTGGTGGCAATTCATTTGTAAATATCTTTAGAGGGGGTGGAGTAAAATATAGAGAAATTTTAACTGATGTATGTGATAAAATGGGTGTTAAATATAATAACAATGCTTCTACAGAACATATCGAACAAACTATGTTAATGAGTATTTTGGAAGATTCTTTAGAAAAACTATCAGAAGAAGAAAAAAAAGAAATTCTAAAAGAATTAGATATTAAAACTACAAATTTTACATCTGAAGCAATTATGGCTTCTATTCAAACACTAATTAGAACAAATGGTGTTTTATACTATAAATTGGCTTTAATTTTAGCAAATGCAGTAGCAAAAAGTATTATAGGTAAAGGCTTATCAGTTGCAGGTAATCAAATAATGTTAAGAAGTATTTCTATTTTTGCTGGACCAATAGGTTGGGTTCTTACTGGTTTATGGACTGCCATAGATATAGCAGGACCAGCATATAGAGTAACAATACCTATAGCAGTTGAAATTGCTTTTTTAAGAATCAAAAAAAATCAAAATATGTAAAGGGATTTTATGGATACAACTATACAATTACACTATATTGAATATCTAAGTGATTATCTTGGAAATTTAATTGTAGATTTAGAGTTAGACCAAAAAAGTGAAGAGGAGATAGTAAATGCTTTAAATGAATTTGAAGCAAAAGTAAAAAGTGATATTGTTGATAAATTTGAAGATATTAATGAAGATGAACTATTTTTTGAAGAATGTCTTGAAAATGTAGAGATATGTAGTGATTCTTTAACAATAGAAGATGAAACTATATCTCTTGATAAATTTACAACGAATAGTGCTTTACTATATATTACTGCACTAAAAAAAGAAAAAATTGAAGTTTTAAGATGTTTCAAAAATCTAAATTATCTAAAAGAATACTGGACTTTACCTATTTCACAAACTGAATATTGTAAAAATTTAAATTTAGAAAAAAGTTTAAATTTCGTAAAAAAATATAACTAAAAACCGTATCTACCAAACTCACTAAACATATATTATCCTTGTGAATCAATGATTCAAATTCACACTAAAGGATAATATATGAATAATCTAATCTGTAAATGTGTTGTTACTGTTGTAATTACTGTTACTACTGCTATGCTTAAAAATGCAGGAGATAAAAAATGAAACAAAAAGTAATAGACAAATTCAACTCTCTATGGACTCCTAAGCATTTTCAATTCTTACTTCAATGTTTCAAAAAATATAAAGACTACTATGAAGGATGTTTCGATACCTTAACAATTCAAGATGATGTAATAATTGCAGATAATGTAAAATATACACAAAAAGAGATTAAAGAAATTCTAATAAATTACTACTTAAATATAGAAACTCCTACTTGTTTTGGTGATGTTGTATATATGTTTTTTACTGATTTAGTAGATAAAAAGTATAACATACTAGGAAATCTAGAATGATTGAAATTTTAAATAGAGATGATATATACAACATCAAAAATTCTGCTATAAGGGAATATCTAAAAAATACTATACAAAATTTATCACCAGAATTTCATATGCCCCAAGATGGATATTTTGTAGTAATAGAAAATTTTGAAGAATTAACACAAAATCCTATCTCTTTAACTCATTGTATCTTACCTTCAATATATGATGGACTAATAGATAATATAGAAGTAGTTCATCAAGAAAATAATATCATAGAAATTATATTCATCATAAATAATGAATTTAGTATCTCTCTTGTGATGTTCTCATCTATCCTCCCAAATCATTTGTTATCACAAGTTTTTGAAAATTTACTATAAACATATTATGTTCTTTATCTCTACTTACTTAACTAGTTAAGCAACTTTCTTATTTAAGCCCTAAATTAAGGACTTTTTAATTCAAACCTGATTTTTTAAGAAATTTCATAGAACATAATATGTATAAGGCAAAAAAGTCTTATATCAACACACAAAAAATAAGGAGGATAAGATGATGAGTAACTTCTATATACAAGAAGTCCTGGTAACTGGAGAGTTCGATACAGAAACAAAGATATATGATGAAAATGGTTGTGAAATTGGAAATTCCAATTTCACGCAAAAATCACACACAATAAATAATGAAAATAGTAATACAAATAATGAATCTACTAACACTAATTTTTTTAGTGCTAATGAATACCTTATAGTAGATTTTGGAGAATTACAATGAAAATCGATTTATTTTTTGATTCTATAGTAATAAAATTAAATTCATTATCTCCAATTACTACATATAATGATGTAGTAAGTTATCTTAGAGATAACAAATACTTCATCATCCAAAAAAAAAAATTCCCTTTCGGGGATAAAATCGCAAAATACAGAAAAATGTATCTAAAAAGAAAAGATAGTAAAAATTCTATCATCTCTACAGAATGTCTAACATTGTTTAGCTTCACACCAAATGTAACAGCATATAGCTGGTTTAGTGTGTATGCAAGAAAAGAAGGAGTATATATTGAAATTCACGGATTTCAACAATATACAAATTGTTTTACTGCTGAAAAATTTCATATATTACATATGATATATAATAAATACTATAATATCTTTTCTTTTAGTAGATTAGATATTGCGATTGATATCAGAGAAAAATTCACTGATATCCAAATACTAAATGCAAAATCGATTCCACTAGAGATAAATACACCTCACAGTAGATATCATACATTCAAGGAATCGAAACAACCTCACTATAAAGCAAGTAGGTCAATAAAATGTTATGATAAAACCTTCCAAACAAACAAATCGTTTCCTCTTCCATTCTTCCTAACAAGAGTGGAAATGACTCTAAGAAGAGTAAAAGTCAAAGATATAAGATATCTAAATGACCTACAAGATAGAATACAAAGAGAACTCAATCACTATAAGATAGTAGTAAAAGGTGAAATACTAGAACTTGACTCACAAATCCAACAACTAAGTCAAGACCTATATGCAGTCCTAATAACAGGCAAACACACACTGTCCTACTCCAACAAATTCAAGAACATCGCAAAAATAGTAGATAATGCAAAAATAGCCTTCAAATGTCTAAAAGAGAAACTAAAAGGAGTCGAATGCTCCTCAAAATATAAGGTATCGACAAAAACTATCTACAAATATCTCAAATTCTTCAAGAAAATCAAAGGAGAAAAATGGAACAACTACTAACAACTCTAATCGAAAAAATAGATAATCTATCTCAAGAAGTAGAAGAACTAAAAGAGATAATCCAAAAAAATCAGGATATATCAATATCCGATAACTGGATTTCTCTCAAAGAGATAGCAAATATAGCAGGAGTAAGTTACACTGCAGTATATAAAAAAGTAAATAACAGAATAAATCCCCACTACATCAAAAAAATCAATGGGGTTTTAAGTATCCCTAAAAGATATCTAAAAAATCTAGAATATGGAGGTAAAAAATGACACCAATAACTAAAATAAGAGTATTTGAACAAAAAGGATATATATACTTAGATTTCAGAGTTGAAGGAAAAAGATATCGTCCTTCTACTCAACTTCCAGCAACTAAAAAAAATCTAAAATATGTAGAAAAAAATAAATTTGCATTAGTTGATGAATGGTTGTCTTCACAACTAGAATATAAAGATATAATACTTTTTAGTGATATTGCATTAACAGCAGTAAGGGTAGGAGCAAAATCAAGAAAACCAGATACACAAAAAGATATAGAAAATATCTTAGATGACTATGTAAATCCATATTTTGGTAAGATGGATATTACAAAAATTACTGCTTCTTCAATAGAAAAATGGATTGATTCTCTAAATGATATGAGAAAAAAAATATACAAAAAGAAAAATAAAACTCTAAAAAGTGAAACTCTTTCATTAAGTAGATTCAATAAAATATATAGAGTCTTAACATATGTAATCAACTATGCTCTAAAATCTAATTATATTCAAGTTTCACCACTACAATTAGTAGATAAAAAAACAAAACAATTCCAAAGACCAAGTAAAAATAATACTAAATACTATACACAAGAAGAAGTGAAAAAAATTCTTGCAGATAATAGTGATATGTTTTTGAATACTTTCTTACACTTCTTGTATCTAACAGGTGCAAGAACTGGAGAAGCATTAGCATTAAGGTGGGATTGTATTGACTGGGATAAAAATACAATCACTATCAAACAAAGCATAAGAAAAGGTGTATTAGGAACTACTAAAACAGGTGTAAGTAGAGAAATAATGATGTCTAAAACATTGAAAGAAAAATTACTTTTGTGGAAATCCCAAAATCAAAATTCTGTATGGGTATTTCCTAATCCAAAAACTTCAAAACCATACACAGAACCAAAATCTATCGTAGAAAGAAAATTTAAACCTCTACTAAAAAAACTTGGAATAGAATATAAAACTCTTTATGCTACAAGGCATACATTTGCAAGTATGAGCTTAGAAAAACAACTTCCACTTACATTCATACAAGAAACTTTAGGTCATAGTGAATTAGATACTACCCTTAAGTATTATGTTAAAGGTGGATTGCTTTCTGAAGATAAAAAATTAAACTATCTTAACAATTTGTATGCCTAATTAAATTCTACAAAGTCTATCATTTTTTGGCTTAATTTTGACTTACTAAAATCCCTACATATAGCACAATCCATATTACTTACTAGGATTTCTATGCCTTCTTAATTCAACCTCATAAGCCGGAGGTCGGGGGTTCAAGTCCCCCTCTCACTACCACTTACAAAACTTTAAACTAAAAATATTTCAAATATCTTATTTAAAAGCTTCAATCAATTGATTTTTATCAAATTTAATTAAATCTTTTTTTATAATTTTTACAATTTTATTTTGGTTTTTAACATTTTCTAATACATCATTTGCAATATGTGCAGGAATTGCTAAAAATACCCTTTTTTCATTTTCACTAAGTCTATCAATCTCTTGTGCTAATACCTTTACAACTGCTTTATAAATTTCAGTTTCTAAGTTATGTTTTTCACCACTATGAGCTCTTTTTAAAAAACCAGCTTTAAATTCACCTCTTACATCTGTAATTAAATCTTGAAGTTTTTTATGTGAATCTAAAACATCAATAGCTGTAACTAAATCTAACTTTATCTCCTCTGGCTTTAATCCAACTTCTGCTTCTGGTGTTCTTGGGTTTGCCCTATATGATTTAATCTCTCCTAATGATACAACTAAAACTAAATCTCCTACTTTCATGCTAGACTCCTTTTTTATTTATTATACTCCTATTTTTCTTAAAACAAACTTATAAATCTTTTTTTAACTTATTTTGAATATCAAATATATCTTCAATTAAATTTATCTTTATGCCATCATATTTTTCTACATTTTTAAGTATCATTTTTGAAATATCCCCAAAATTTATCTCTTTATTAATAAATTTTTTTATAGCAATCTCATTTGTAGTATTTATAATTACTCCTAAATCTGGATTTTTTATAAACTCATCTTTAATCTGCCAAATAGGATAACGATTTACATCAATCTCTCTAAATTCAAGAGATGATAATTTATTAAAATCAATATGACTTACAATCTCTTTATCTACTTCACCCATAATAGCAAAAGCTATAGGAAGTCTCATATCTGGATAAGCAATATGAGCTGTAGTACTACCATCTACAAAGTCGATAAAAGAATGGATAGTGCTACTTGTCTCAATAACTGCATCAATATTATTTATATTAAAAAGCCACTTAGCTTCAATAACTTCAAAAAGTTTATTTACCATAGTAGCACTATCAATTGTTATTTTAGTTCCCATAGACCAATTTGGGTGATTTAAAACTTCATCAAGTTTTGCTGTTTGTAATTTTTCAAGTGGATAATCTCTTAATGCCCCTCCACTTGCTGTAATATTTAATCTTTTAATAGGTCTATCATTTAAAAGATACCAAAGCCCAAAATGTTCACTATCAATAGGAGTAAGTTTTGATGTATCTACAAATTTACCCGCTATTACAAGTGATTCTTTATTTGCTAAAGCAAGTTTTTTATTACATTCATTCGTTTTTAAAGTTGGTTTCAGGCCAGCTTCACCCACTATTGCATTTATTACAATATCGCTTTTACTCTCTTCAATAACATCTAAAATAGCCTCTTCACCATACTTTACATTTTTAAATTCTACCTTTTGAGCTATCTCTTTTGAAGAAACTACTACTTTTTTAGGATTGAATTCAGCAATTTGTTTATTTAAAAGTTTATAATTATTTCCTGCTACTAAAGTTTCAACCTCTAAATCAAACTCTCTTGCTATATTTAATGTATTTACTCCTATACTACCAGTACTTCCTAAAATTATCATACCATTTTCATCCCAACATAAAGTATAATTACTCCAAATAAATATCCATCAAGTCTATCTAAAATTCCTCCATGTCCAGGAAGAATATTTCCACTATCTTTTACATCTGCTTTTCTTTTAAGATAACTTTCAAACAAATCTCCAAACACACTAAAAAAACTAACTAAAAATGATAATATTAAAGCAAATAAAAATCCATTAAAATAAAGTCCTGCAACACTACCAAAAATACTCCCAGCAATTATTCCACCTACAACCCCTTCTAAAGTTTTATTAGGAGATGTAGGAGAAAATTTTGTTTTTCCAAGATATTTACCACTAAAGTATGCAAAAGTATCTGTAAATGCAACTACTACAATAAGCCAAATAATTGCAAATACTCCAAACTCTTTATATACCCCAAAAAATAAAATCATACCTACTGTAGGATATATAAAAGGTAACACCTCTTTCATATCTTCATTTTTATAAGCAATAAAACTAGCATAAATCATAGCTGGAATAAAAGATATCAACTCTACATTATCCACCATCAAAAGAACTATCCAAGTAATAACTCCCAAAAATAAAATATTTTTATTATTCTCTATTTTAAAAAGCTTACTTACTTCAACAAGTCCTACAATATAAGCAAATCCTAAAATCCCCCAAATCAAATAGATATTATTTATAACTAAAATAATAACTAACCCTAAAACCAATCCAACTCCAGTTACTACTCTTTCCTTATTTCCAAACACTGCTTCTTTTAATTTATTAAAATCCATTTTTATCCTTTTATATCTATATGTCTAATTGTGTCTTTTGCATACTCTTTTTGAGAATCTTTTGTGATATTTGTATCTATCTCATGAGATTCTTCAACTTTTCTAACCTCTTGAACTTTATCTCTTTTTTCTTTAGCTGTAATTTTACTAAATTCATCTGCAAATTTCATACTTGCTATATGTTCAGCTACAATATGAGCAGGAATATGCATATTTTGATTAATATTTGTTACTTGCCCTATTAAACTCATCTTAAATCCTTAAAAGCTATAGCAAAAGTATCTATTAGTTTATTATATTCATCAATAGCTTTTTTATCTGACTTTGTTTGTTTTTTTAGTTCCACCTCTACTAAAGGTTCTATAAATAATTCTCTATTTAATAACTTTGTAATTTCATTTTCAATAAATGAAATTTCATCTCTTATTTTTCTTTGTTCTTCATCTATCTCATCTAGTTTTTCTTTATATTCCTCATTATTATCAGAATCACCATTAGTAACAATTTCAGCTAAAATCTCATCTTCTTGTTTTTGAAGCTGTTCTAATTCCTCATTTAGCTCCTCTTTTCTTTGGATAAGTTGTTGTTTTTTTTCAATAATTTCTTGAAGTTCTATTTCAAAAGAGATACTTTCTATATGTTCTTCTTGATTTAATAATTTGAAATTTCTAACTATCCTAATAATATCATCTAACGAATATTTTACTTCCAAATGTTTATATATTTTCTCTTTTTCTACTAAATCTTTTTTTATCAAAGTTTCTATAAATGCTTCATACTCTTTTATATCAACTTTATCTAATATAGATTTTGCTAAAATTTTATCAATAAATTTAGAGTATTCTTGATTGATAATCTGAGCTATCACTATAGATAACTTTTCAGATTCCACTATAGATTTTACATATTTAATCAAATATTGATTAAATATTTTGTAAAAATATTTTCTAAAATATAAAACATTGACCTCTTTTGGATTGAATTTTTCATTTAAAACTTTTTTTACTAATTTTGCTAACTTATATTCTAAATCCATTTTATCAGGGAAATATTTATTTAAAAGCTCTAATTCTTTATTACTTTTAAAAATTTCTGAAAGATGTTTAAATTTGTTTTTAAGCATAAAATTTTCTTTTTTTAAAGCTAAAAGCTGTTCATTATACTCTTCTATTATTTTATCTTTTATATGAAGTTGATGTTTTAATTTATGAATTTCATCATATACCCGTTTTTTATATTCTAAAAAAAACTTGTTTCTTTTGCTTTTCTCTTTTTGTTCATATAAAGTAATCTCTAACGACTCCTGAACCATTGTAATCAATTCTTGATATTTTTGATTTAATTTTTCACACTCTACTAGTTTCATACTACACCCTCACTTTTATACTTTTATATGTTACATAATTAACAAATGCTCCTTCTTTTATATATAAATGTCTTCTTTGAGTATAATCGACAACTCCTTCACTTTCTCCACTAAAAGTTAAAGCTAGCTTAGCTGCTTTTATTATAACATCTTCTGGTACCTTTTTTTTGTTTGTTTTTATGATAACATGTGCTCCCTTTTTATCTTTTATATGAAGCCAAATGTCATTTGCTTTGCTTTCTTTAAGCAATTTAATATTCCCTTTTTCATTTTTCCCAACTAATACTATAAAATCATCAATAAAAAATTGCTCTATATTATCTTCTTTAATTTTTGATTTTTTTGTAGATTTATAAATATTTAAATCACTAATATTTTGAGTGTTTTCTACCCCTTCTTTATAGTTTTCTAAAAATTTTATTTTATCTTTTAAATTATCTTTTTCAATTTGAATATTTTTTGATTTTGTTTTCATTTTTTTTGATTGATTATAATAATAATTACCTATTTCATTTATATTTCTAAGTCTTGGAATTGGTATTTTTACTGGATTTCCTTCAAAATCAATAACTTCTAAAAATTTATCATATTTATTTTTGATTTTATATAGATTTATCATAGCTAAATCAGCATATTTTTTATATTTTTCACTTTTTTGAAGTAATTCTTCTTCACTTTCAAGTGAATTTAAGATTTTTTTTAGTTTTTTTATTTTTTTATCTGTATTATTTAAAATAGACTTTTTTATATCATTTAATCTTTTATTATATTTTTCCCTAAAAAGCTCTTGAGTATAACTTACAATATCATCAACTTCAAACTCTTTTTCTTTTATTTCTCTTGGAGGAATAGCTTCTAACTTTTCTCCAATCTCAACACTTCTACTTGATTGCATAGGAGATATATGATGAAGAGCTTCAATTACTATAAAATCTTCATTTAAAATAATTGCATTTGTATATCTACCTGTAAATTCAAATTGAATATAGTTTATCTCTTTTTTAAAACTAAGATTAGTCTCTACTTTGATAGTAAGAATTCTTTCATGTGCTTTAACTTCAAGAAGTTTTGATTTTGTAAATTTTTTTGTAAGTGTAATATCAAATGGAGCATTAAACTTTTTTGATAAATCATATTCTATATCTATATAAATATCACTATTACCTTTTGTAAGATCAAAATAATATTTTGTTTTATCAATCTCTAGTAAAATTACATTTTCATCTACTCTAATTGCTCTTTTGATAAACTTTTTTGTAGAAATATCTTTTGCTATTTTTTTTAGAATAAAAGCTTTCATTTAAACTCTTTTTTATTTTAATTATAGCAAAATTTAGGGGATATAAAAAAAAGAAAGAAAAGAAGAAATTATCTTTTTGAGAATTGAGGGCTTCTTCTTGCTTTTTTCTTTCCGTATTTTTTTCTCTCAACGATTCTTGCATCTCTTGTAAGAAGTCCATGAGGTTTAAGTAATGTTCTAAGTTCTGGTGCATATTCTACTAAAGCTTTAGCAATTCCATGTTTAACTGCATCAGCTTGAGCAGCTTGTCCACCACCATAAACTTTAGCTTCAATTGCTACTGCTTCTTCTTGTTTAGTAACCATAAGTGGCCATCTAACTCTTAGTTTAAGAGCATCTCTTCCACCTAAAAATTCATCTAAACTTTTACCATTGATAGTTAATTCACCATTTCCTGGTTTTAACCATACTTTTGCTACTGCAGTTTTTCTTTTTCCTGTTGCATAAGTTCTACCGTGCATTTTCATTTGCTACCCTTTACTTGAGCTGTGTGTGGGTGTTCACTTCCAGCATATACTTTTAATTTTTTAAGTTGAGCTTTTCCAAGTTTTGTTTTTGGAAGCATCCCTCTTGTTGCTAATTTAAATAATTTTTCTGGATTTTCTTCTAATAGTTTTCTAGCTGTTTCTTCTTTAACACTACCGAAATATCCACTATGTCTATAATATTTTTTAGTATCAGCTTTACTATCTTTTGAAAATTTAACTTTTCCTGCATTAATAACTACTACGAAATCTCCACAATCAATATTTGGAGTATAGTAAGGTTTATTTTTTCCTCTTAAAATAGTTGCAATTTCAGTAATAACTCTACCGAAGATTTTACCTTCTGCATCGATTACTACCCAATTTTTTTCAACTGTTGGATTCATATTTGTAAATTTCATTCTATGCCCTTTTAGCAATTTTTTGAAATGAAAGTATACTCTCTTAAACCTTAAAGAAAGCTGAATTTAAGGAAAATTTAAGGAAAATTATTAAAATTTTAATAATAACTGAACTTCTCCTGCTGGAAGTCCTGTCTCTTTTGCTATCTCTTCTATAGAATATCCTATTTCATAAAGTTCTTTTATTTTATCTTTATTGTCTTTTTTATTTAATGTAGGGTCTAAATTTGGTAAAGACATCGTTTTTACATTTGTTTCAATTTGTGCTATTTTATCAAAAAGTAATTCTATCTCTTTTTGATTTTTATATTGACTCTCTTTTATAGTTTCTACTAAATTTTCTAAAACTCCATCTAACTGTTCTGCTATTAAATTTTCAATATTTTGAAGAGAATTATTTTTTTGTTGCTTTTGAAGTTTATAAATCTCTTGATTTATATTTTCTAATGCTGCACTAATTAAATGAAATTTTTTTTCTATCTCTTTATCTCTTGCAAACATATAAAAAAATAGAAATACTATCGCTAAACTAAGCCCTATAAAAATCGCTATTGTTGTACTCATTTTATTCCCTTTTGTTCTCTAATAATTGCTCTTTCTCTTGCTGCTATAAATGCATTATAATCTTTTATATCTCTATCGTGCATTATTAAAATTTCTGCAGTTTGTTCATCTACTGCTATAAAATACAAAGGCACTTCCCTTTGAGGGAAAAATGGTATATCAAGCCTTGCATAATATTTTTGGTTTGGTTTAAACATTTTTTCTTTTATTTTAAAATACTCATACCCTATATGTGTGATTTTTGCTGTATATTTAAGTTCTATTAAATCTTTTGTTTCATTTTTTAAAAGAGACAATACCTCATCTACTTTTCTATGAAGTGCAGTAAGAAGCTCAATTGCTACTTTATCACTATCTTTTGTCTCTCCTCTTGCTTTTGCCATTTTTAAATATTGTCCTACAGGATCATCTATCTCAGCACCTAAACGAGCATACTCTTCTTTAAATTTTTCATTATCCTCTTCAAATTCTATAAAAAGTGGAGCTGGTATTAGTCTTATATTCATCAAAAAGCCTTATCTAAAACTATACATATGAAAAATATAATTCCCAAATATCCATTTAAATCAAAAAATGCTTTTGGAATATTATCTAAATTATTTCTTACAAGCCATTGTTCATACATCAAAAACCCTGCAGAAATAACTAAAGCTAAATAAGCAAAAAAGCCTAAATTTGCATAAAAAATAAATAGATACCAAAAACCTATCGTTAAAGTATGAAAAAGCCCACTTAAAGCTAAACTTGCTTCAAGTCCATATTTTGCTGGAATAGAAAAAAGCCCCTCTTTTTTATCAAATTCCATATCTTGCAGTGAATAAAGTATATCAAAGCCAGCTACCCAAAAAGTAACTCCTATTGCTAAAAACACACTCCAAGCAGGCACACTTCCTGTTACAGCCATAGCACCACCAATAGGAGCAAGCCCAAGTGAGATTCCAAGTATAAAATGAGCATATTCACTAAATCTTTTAAAATAACTATATCCACCAAGTACTGCTAAAATAAAAGGGGTAGAATAAAATACTAAATCATTTATAAAATATCCACCTATCATAAATCCAAGTGCATTAGCTAAAATAAATATTCTCATCTCATTTTCACTAACTTCACCATTCACACTTGGTCTATCTTTTGTTCTTTCATTTTTTATATCAATATCTCTATCAAGATATCTATTTACACCCATTGCGAAATTTCTTGCAAATATTGCTTCAAGTGTCACTAAAAATAGTAATTTCCATCCAAACCATCCATCAGCTGCTACAATCATAGCCACTAAAATAAACGGCATAGAAAAAATAGTATGTTCAAACTTCACAAGTTTAGCCATTTTTAATAAATAATTCATCTTTTACCTTTATATCTAATTCTTTAAAAAGCCTTATTAAAATCAATAAAAATAAAATAGGAAAAACAATCCCTCTTGCTAAAAACAAAATAATTGTTGTATAGCTTTGTGTAAAAAACATATCCATATTATGTTTTACTGTTTTTATAAAAAGATTTATTTTTTCAATAGGGTTTATATCTAATTTATCTATTTTTGTTTTTAATACTTTAATCTCTGAATCTATATTGATTAGTTTTTGTTTATCACTATCTGAAATATTAGTGTTATTATAGTTGAATTTTGCTTTTAATTTTTCAAAATAACTAAGATTTTGGGTTGATTGATCTAAAATCATCTTTTTTTGTTGTTTTAAATGAGCAAGTTTGATTTCTAAACTATGTAATTCATTAGTTTGTGTAGGGAGTAATTTTTGTAATTCTTGATTAAATTTTTCATTTTTTTCTTGAATTGTGATAATTTGTTGCTTCATCATCGTTTCATAAATATAGCCGTTTAATACTTCAATAACAGGAATAGAAAATCTAATAAATACTAAAAATATCATAAACTTATAAACAAAATCACTAAACTCATATTTTCTAAAATAGGATATTATCACTAAAATTATACTTATTGTAAGAAGTGAATTTAAAAGGGGTGTTTGAGCGATGGAGATAATCACATCTTGAATTCCAAGTGAAATAAGAGCAAAAAGTAAAACCCAACTAAACCTATCTAAAAAATCGTTTATAGGATTTACTACTTGCCCTATTGCCATATCTACTTGCACTCCTACTCCTAAAAGTAAGCTACTATTTTGCACTACTGATAAAGCAGCATTTATACTTCTTGTGATTGCTAAAGTAGTAATTACATCTTTTGTAGTTTCTATATTATAATTCTCTGCTTTTATATCTAAAGTTTTAGACCAAGCTAGAATGATTAAAAATACTAAAAAAATAGAAACTATAATTTTTTTCATCTAATAACCTCTAAAATATATTTTGCTAAATTTAAAGCTTTTGTACGATGAGAGATCTCTTTTTTAATATCATCATCTAATTCACCCAAAGTTTTATCATATCCTTTTGGAATAAACATAGGATCATACCCAAAACCTTTATCTCCTCTTGCTTCATTTATCACATCACCATACATAAATCCATGAGTTGTAAATATTCCATATGGTGAAGCTATAGCTATAGCTGAAGTATAATAAGCTGGTGTTTTTGAAAGATTGTTTTTATTAAGTTCATCTATAAGCTTATAAAGGTTATCTTTATCACTAGCACCCTCTCCAGCAAATCTTGCACTATAAATACCAGGAATTCCTCCTAAAGCTGGTACACTTATTCCACTATCATCTGCTATTATTATATGGTTTGGTAATTTTTCATAAATTGCTTTTGCTTTTATAATCGCATTTTCTTTGAAACTATCCCCATCTTCAATAATCTCAAAAGGCTCTATCAAATCACTAAAAGCCACTACATCTTGCCCAAAATATTTTTTAATCTCTTTTATTTTACCTTTGTTTGAAGAGGCCAAAACTATCATCTATTCTCCTTAATCTTTTCAATTGCTTGAATATATAATTTACTATCAAAGTTCATCTCATCTAAAAAGTCTTTCATATTTTTAACCACTTTTTCATCTATTTCATCATTTAAATCAAAAGTATTAAAAATCACATAATTAACAATAGCTAATTGTTTTATCTCATTTGGAGCATTATCTATATTATTTGCATATAAGATAGAATCTACTAATTCACTACTAAAATTCCATTTTGTAAGTAAATGAGATGTAATAAGCTCGGTTGAAGTCTCTAACACTTCATTTTCTGCAAAAAGTCTATCAAAGTTCACTAAAATATCAAATTTTTCTTTTTGGAGAGTATCAAGTTCATTTACTACTGAATTTAAAAATATTTTACCTATATTTCCAAGCATTGCAGCACTTGAAATTATTATATAATCACTAAAATTTATTTTTCTATACCAAAGTGATGCAAGTTTAAGTCTTAAAAAATTTATCTTATTAAATTTATCTTCACTTAAACCATAATACTCTAAATCTATTCCTAAATTATCACTAATACTTAAACTAAATGCATATGCTAATGTTTTTTCTTTTCCTAAAAATGTGATAGCTTGATTAACTGAACTAATCTCTTTTGCTACTCCAAAAAAAGGTTTATTTACAATTGAGACTAATTTAGTACTTAAAGCTATATCTTTTGATATTATATTTGCTATTTCTCTAAGAGAAGCATTCTCATCTAAATTTTGTAATTTTGTAATAGTCTCACTTAATGGTTTTAATTCTTTTATAGATTCTATTTTTTGTTGAATATATTTACATTTATAGCTATTTATTATCTGAATCAAACTTTCATTAAATTCATCTTCATCAAGTTTATTTGAGATATAATAAACATCTTCATAGTTATCAATATTTAAATTATCTTGATCAGAAACGATAATAATAGGTTTATTTGTAATTGTTCTTACTTTTTTAATAATCGCTTCATTCAATGGTGCTAATACTAAATCTATTTTATCACTATCCTTAAGTTCTGTAAAAATTTGTAAATTTAGCTTATCATTTTTTAAAAAATATTTTAATTTATCTTTTTGAAGCAAATTTAAAATACTTAAGTTCTTGATAATTAGATTATTTAAACTTAAAACTTGTCTTGATGATTGTAATAAATAAGTATCTATTTCAATATTTTCAAAACTCATCTCTTCTATATCATCTTCAAAATCTTTAAGTCTATCTAAAGCCATTATGAGTAAATCCAAAATATCATAATTTATGTTTTTTACCTCTTTTAATATAACGATGATTTTTTGGAAATACTCTAAAAACCTGTATATAGGTAAAGATTCCTCTTTTAATATAGAAAGAATATCTATAAGTTTTTCTAAAAACTCATCATATCTTTGTGAAGATAAAAGAATTTCCCCTTTCTCGATTAAAAAAAGTAACTCTTCTTTGATTATTTCTCTTTGACTAATAAGAAGCATAATAATCCTTTTTTAATTTTTTTATTAAAGGATTATAACAAAAAAAGAGAAAAAATATTTAGACTCTTTTAGATTCTAAATTTATCAATTTCTCTTTTAAGTTCATTTGTAACTTCTAATAATTTTTTAGAAATCATTTCTAAATTATCAGCAATTATATCTGTATTTTCTGATTCTTTAGTTAAACCTTCACTTGTATCCATAAGTAATCTTACATTTGTATTGATTTTTTCTGTCTCTTTTGTTGCTTTTTTAGAATATGCAATAGTATGGTCTAATTTAGACATAGTTTCATTTATTTGTGCAACTAATTCTCCTGTAGTAGCAGTAATTTCTTGTGATGTATTAGCTGTGTTTTCCATTTCATATTTAATTTGCATAACTCCTTGAACTATTACATTTACTGCACTATCAATCTCTCCTAAAGATTTTTGTGTTCTTTCAGCTAATTTTCTCACCTCATCAGCAACTACTGCAAATCCTCTACCATGTTCACCTGCTCTGGCTGCTTCAATAGCTGCATTCAATGCAAGTAAATTTGTTTGATCTGCAATATCTTTAATAATAGTAATTACCTCTTTAATTTGATTTGTTTGATCAGCTAATGATGTGATTTTTTGAGCTAACTCTACTTCGTTATTTGAATTTGATTCTATTTTATTAGTTACATTATCTAAAATTTCAGTTCCATTTGCTAATGTTTTTTGTGTATTTGAGATATCTACTGCGGTAGTTACTACACTTTCTTCAGCTATTGCTAAATCATGTTCTATATTATTTGTATACTCTTTTGTTTTTACAATCAATTCTTTTTGGTTTTCTAAACTTGCTGTAACATTTTTTGAGTTAGCAGAAATATCACTTACAACTTTATAAGTTTTATTCATAGCATCTGTTAAGTTTTGCATAATTTTTTGTACTTTCTCTATAAATATATTAATATTTTCTGCTACTTCATAAAACTCATCACCTTCATCTACAACAACTCTTTTTGTCAAATCACCATCCCCAATTGCTAAATCTTTTACAGCATTTTGCAATGTTTTAAGTTTTGAGATAATTAGTTTATTTACTAACATTATAGTAATAACCATTGCTATTGCAATTACAATTAAAGAAATTATAATAATTGTAAACATTATACTAGTATTTGCTGCTAATGCTTCATCTTTATCAATTTCAGCAATAATAGCCCAATGTTTATTATAAACCTTTAATGGAGCATAAGCACTTAATACAGGAACTCCTCTATAATCATTTATAATCCATTTTCCACTTTTACCACTTAAAGCTTCTCTTACAGATTTAGTATCTACAGTAAATACTCCTATTGTTGTATGTAATTTTTGTACTAAAGGATCATCTATATCTTTTACAAATCTACTGTCATTTCTCATTTTTTTATCATCACCAACTAAATAAACTTCCCCACTCTCACCAAGTCCAGCTTTTTCATATTCACCATTAAAACTCATAATATTATTTATTTTATCAATAGGTAATTGAAAAATTAAAACTCCTATTCTTTTATTATTTTTGAAAATAGGTGTTGCTATAAAAGAAGCTGGTAAATTATAGCTAGGTTCATATGGTCTAAAATCATCAAAAGAAATTTCAGTTTTATTTAAATTTAAAGCTTTTTTATATACTTTTGCTAAACCTGTATATTTATAAGGACCAGTTAAAAGATTTGTAGCATAATCTTTTTCTTTAAAGTCAGTATAAACAACATTACCTTTATTATCAACTAAAAAAATATCATATAGTTTAAAATTTGTAAGTAATATATTAAATGCTAAATGGTATATTTTATGATATTTTGAATAAGTTGAATTATCATTAGAAGCTAATAAATTATTTTTTTCTCCAATAGGATTTGGATTTTTAATAATATATAAATATTGAGCTATTAAACCTGCTTTTGTTTTTGGTAAATAAAACTCTGTTTCTTTTCTTGGAGGTACTCCTGGAATATCATAATTTACTTTATTTAGATAATTAGTATTATAATGTTTTATAAGTTCTTGTTTTATCTTATTTATATCTACATCAACTTCTTTAGGCAGTTTATAAAATGAAGATGAAAATTTTTCCATAGCTTCAACCGTACCTTCTGCTACAGATGTTGAAACAATTAATGACTTTAAATCTTCAAAGAGATTTTCAATATGCTGTTTTTTACTCTCTTTTACAGCATCCAACTGATTAAGATAAGCATTTGTTAAAGCATCACTAATTTTAGGGATTGAAATAACTGAGACTACTAATCCAACAAGCATTGTTGATATTACAACTAACAATACAATTCTTGCTTTTATAGTTTTTAGATTCATACACATTCCTTTTGAAATAAATTTGTTTTTTAGGAATGATATTTTAATATAAAAATGACAGAATAATGACTAAAGTATGATTAAATTTTAGACAAAGAAGCAAAATTTTTATTTTGCTTCTAGTCCATAGTCTGTAGAATCTTCTTTGAGAGCTTCTGGATTATCTCTTAAATATCTCCAGTAAAGTACTGGAATTACAAATAATGAAAGAATTGTTGATACCATTACACCAAAGATTAGTGCAACAGCAAGCCCTTGCCATACAGGATCAAGTACAATTACACCTGAAGCTAAAATAATAGCTAGAGCTGTAAGAATAATCGGTCTAAATCTTGTCGCTGCCGCTTCTACTACTGCATCATTCAGACTTCTTCCTTGTCTTAATAAATCATTTGTAAAGTCAATAAGTAATAATGAATTTCTTACAACAATACCAGCTAATGCAATAAATCCAATCATACTTGTAGCTGTAAAGTATGCAGGAGCTCCCATTAGTGGCTCTGTAAAGAAACTTGTAATCCAGTGTCCTGGTAATACCCCAATAAATGTAAGAGGCACTGCTGCAAGTACAATTCTTGGAATTCTAAAGTTTTTATAATATGCAACCATAAGTAAGAAAATCATAACAACCGCACCACCAAATGCAGTTCCTAAATCTCTAAATGTATCAAATGTGATTTTCCACTCACCATCCCATACTAAATCAAAACTTTCACCTGTTTTATTATTTACAGCTTTAAGATTTAATCTTGGATTTCCATCATATGTAATAGTATATCCAGGAATCCCTTTATCTTTAAGTTCTGAGAAAATATCTAAAAGTGCATATACACTTCCTCTTTTATCCATCTCACCTGTAACCATTACTATTTGTTTTAAATCTTTAGATGTAATCATTCCACCATATGGTACTGGTTTAATTTTGATAACTTCTGTTAAAGGCACCATTCTATGAGTTGTCATAGACATAATTTTAATTTTTTCTAAATCTTTAATAGAGCTTCTTGAATTTTTATCAAATCTTACAAAAATTCCAACTTGCTCTTTTTCACTTGGAATATGTGTTACACCAACTACTGCACCTTTAATACCCATTCCTAAAATATCAGCAATTTGTTTAGTTGTAATACCTAACAATCCTGCTTTTACTTTATCAGGAATAATTTCATATTTTATAATATTATCATCAGCCATTACATCGATATCTACTACACCTTTTGTGTGTTTATAAATATCTTCAATTTTTTTAGCTAATACCATTCTACCTTCTTCACTTCCACCACTTACTTCCATAAGTAATGTAGCAATTACTGGTGGTCCTGGAGGATCTTCTACTAATTTAACATTTGCATTATATGGTTTTCCTATCTCTTGTAAAATAGGTCTAAGTTTACTTACTAAATCAATAGAGCTCTCTTTTCTTTCATTTTTATCTTTAAGATTTACTCTAATTTCTGCTAAGTTTTCACCTTTTTTAAGACTACTTCCTCTAAGTAAACCATTAAAGTCGATAACTCCACCTTCACCAATAAAACTTTCAAAGTCTTTGATGTTTTTTTCTTGTTTTAATCTATCTTCAAGTTTTGATACTAACTCTTTAGTAGTTTGAATAGATGTTCCAGTTGGTAAATCTACAGTGATATTAAATGTATTTTTATTAGCCCCTGGAAGCATTTTAAATAATACCATTTCAGCTGGTAATGTTAAAATAGATAAAACTGTAAGAACTACTAAAGATAGAATAAATAAACCTCTCTTAGCTCTACTTTCAATCATAGGTCTTAAAAGTTTATTAAACACTTCATAAGTCTTTGTTTTTTTGATATCAAATGGTTCATGGTCATGATGATCTGGTAAAAATTTAACTGCTGCCCATGGTGTAAAGATATATGCAATCACAAGTGATGCAATCATCGCTACTGGTACATTAAATGGAATCGGTGCCATATATGGTCCCATCATTCCACCAACAAAAAACATAGGAATAAATGCTAAAATAATCGCTAATGTTGCGATATTTGTAGGGTTACCAATCTCATTTGTTGCATAAATTGCAGCATGTTCTTTACTTTTATCACCCATTGAAAAATGTCTATGGATATTTTCAATTACAACAATAGCACTATCTACAAGAAGTCCTAAAGATAAAATAAGTGCAAATAGTGTAATTCTGTTTATTGTTTGACCTGCTAGCATTCCTACAAATAATGTAGCTGCAAGAATTAAAGGCACTGTAAATGAAACAATTAAACTCTCTCTAAATCCAAGCATTACAATAAGTAAAATTACAATAATACCAATAGAGATCACTAAGTGAAATACAAGTTCATTTACCGCTTCATTTGCTTTATGTCCATCATTTCTAGTTATTACTACTTCTACATCACTTGGAAGTTGTTTTTTAAGCTCTTCCATTTTTTTGATAGCATCATTTGCTACAAATACTGCATTTGTTCCTCTTTTTTTAGCTACATATACAGTTACTTGATTTAATTTTTCCCCTTTAATTTTAGGGTCTTCTTCAAATGCTTGTCCTGCTATAAAATATGTAAAATGTTTATCTTGATAATTTGCTGTATCGATAACTTTTGCAATATCTTTTAGATAAATTGGTCTACCTTGATAATTTGCAACTAAAAGATTTCTTACATCATCAAGTGTTCTAATAAATCCATTATATTCTACAGGGATTGAAAATTGTCCATTTTCAAAATTTCCTAAAGGATAATCAACATTCCCTTTTTGAAGTGCATTTGCAACTTGCCCAAGAGATAAATGATAAGCAGAAAGTTTTTCTGGCTTGATAATTACATTAAATTGTCTTTTGTGTCCACCTTTAATACCTACTACACTTACATTATCAACTTCAGCTAAAGGAGTAAGAAGTCTTTGAGCCATTCTATAAAGCTCTGCATCGTTATATTTTTTAGAAGCTAAAGCAAATGTAAGAATTGGTACTTCATCGATATCAATTGGTTTTACAAGAGGTTGCCATGCACCTTTTGGTAAAAGGTTCATATTTTGCATAACTCTATCATAAAGTTTAGATATTGATTTTTCTTTGTTTTCACCTATTTTAAATACAACCGTTACAACCCCTACACTATTCATGGCCATACCATAGATATGGTCAACTTTTGTCATTTCATTAAGTTTTCTACTAAGTGGGTCTACTATAATATTTTCTACTTCTTTAGCACTTGCACCTGGATATACTACGATTACATTTGCACTTGGTACATCAATTTGAGGATTCTCCTCTCTTGGTGTAAGCATTAAAGCTATTGCACCAAATAAAAACAATACAAATGCAATTACAGGAGTTAAAGGGTTTTTAAGAAAATCTCTGGCTAAACGACCAGCAATATTAAGCTTTAACTCCTCTTCAATCTTTTCAATTTCGTGCTGTTCTTTAGCTAAGAGTTCTTTTTCTTTTTTTAACTCTTCTTCTATTCTTTTTTCACTCATTTGCTATCCTTAATTTAAAGGTGTTCCATCTGTCATATTTGCTGGTGGTAAAATAACAACTCTCTCACCTGCATTAACTCCAGTTACAGCTACTTCTTCACCATCTTGAGATACAATACTTACTGGTACAAATTTAGCTTTACCATTATTATCTACAAATACACCTACAATACCACCTCTAGAAGTTAAAGCATTATAAGGTACTACTACTTCTTGTTTGCTTGCAACTTTTACATAAATTTTTGCATACATTCCAGGAAGTAATCCCTCTTTATCTGCAAGTGAAAATTTTACTAAATAAGAGTGAGTTGCTGGGTCAGCTGAAGGGATAATATTTGATACTTTTGCATCTACAGTTTTATTTACTGCACTTACATATACTTTTGCTGGTTGAGCAATTTTGATATCTTTAACATCACCTTCTTTTACAAATGCTCTAGCTTGAATAGAGTTTAAATCAGCTAAAATAATTACAGGATGTCCAGGAATTGCCATTTCAGCAACTTTTGTCATTTTTCTCACTACTACACCATCAATTGGAGCTTTAACTTTTGCATATTTTTTTTGATCTAATGCTCTTTGTAATCCTGCTTTTGCTTGCGCAAGCATCGCTTCAGCAAGTTTGATTTGAGAACTTCTCATTTGCATGTTAAGTTGCATTTTTTCAAAATCTCTTTTTGACACTGCACCTTTTTCATAAAGATTTTTAAATCTATTATAATCTTTCTCAGCATCTGCATATGCAAGTTTTGCCATTAATACACCATTTTGTGCTTGCATTACCCCTGCTCTTGCTTGATTTATCATAGAATAAATATCACTTGGGTCTACTTCAAAAAGGATATCTCCTTTATGGACTACATCACCCTCTTCAACATTCATTTTTTTAATATAACCCATAAGTCTTGTTGCTACCATCACTTGGTTTTTTGCATAAATATCACCACTATAACTTTTTGTAATATCAATTGTTTTTGATTCTGCTGGTACTAAATTATATGCAAATGCACTAATTGCTGTTAATGCTACTGCTAAAATCTTTTTCATTTATTCTCCTTTAATATTGAACTTCCTATTGCTAACTCTAATGAAGCTGCTGCTATTGCTTGGTCATATTTTGCTTTGATAAGTTCTGCATCTGCTTTTTGAGCTTGTGTTTGTTTCATAAGTAAAATAGCAATATTTACAAGTCCATTTTTATACATCTCTTTATATTGATTTAATACGTTATGAGCTAAATCTTTATTTTTAATTTTTACTTCAATGATAGAAGTTTTTGCTTTTAAATCAAGTAGTTTTTGTTCTACATCTACTTTGATTCCATTTTGCATATGTTCAAAATATAATGCTGTTTGTTGTGATTTTATTTTTGATTTTTGTAGTTCTTCTTTTGTACCTGCATCTATGAAATTATAAGTAATATTTGCAGCAAGTAAATAATAATCTTTATCTGAATCAATATTATTTAAAGCATTATCATTAAACCCATACTCTAAGTGGATTCCAGCTGTTGGATAATTAACACTACTATCCATTTTTACTTTTGCTTTCATAGTTTTTACATTTTCAGCCATCCATTTTACATCATTTCTATTTTTTAAAGCTTCTTCTTGAAGCTTTACTAAATCAGAGTTTGGTGAAATAATAATTTTAAAATCTTTTACATCTGTAATATCACTGTTACCTGTAAGAAATCTTAAATAAGCTAATGCTAAATTATATTGATTTTTTGCTTCAATTATTTTAGCATCAACTTCACTATCTCTTGCTTCTGCACTTAAAACATCACTTTTTACTATCATCCCTTGATCATATAAAGCTTTTGTCATTTTCACAAAAGATGTAGTAGTTTCTTTTGCACTCTCAAGAGCTTTTATAAAAAATTTAGCAGCAACTGCTCCATTATATGCTTTTAATACTTCAATCGCCAAAGTATTTTTATCTCTATTGTATTTAAATTCTTTTGCTTTAATTTGAAGCTTTGCTATCTCTTTTGCATATGTGATTTTATAACCTGTAAATAAAGGAGCTTCATATACAAGCTTTGTTTTAAAGTTTGTTCTAGCATCTGGATTATTTAAATCATCTGGTGCAGTATATAAAGAGCCTGGCCCTGTATAAGAAGCTAATCCAAAATCAGCAAAAGTTGCTTCTCTACTTTCAAGCTTATTTCCAAACACATACAATGCATTATTTGTACGGCTTATATCTTCCGATATAAATAATCTTCCATAATCATAACTTTTTGCTTTTGCAAAATCTTGTTTTGCCATTTCTACATTTAATCTTTTTGCTTTTAATTCTTTATTGTTTGCGAATGTTTCTTGTAATGCTTCATCAAAGCTGATTGTTGATGCAAACATCATAAGAGGTGCAAGTCCTAATAATAGCCTTTTCATAAAAAAACTCTCCTTATTTGAGATTTTAATTTGAAATTATAACAAATTATTAAAATAATACAAAACTACTCTTTTTTAATAAATAGGAACATATACTTTTTTTATAGGTGGAGGAGAATCTTTAGTAAAAAGCTCTTTTTTACCATTGATTATAAAAGTTTTTACCCCTTTAGGTTTATAAAAAGTTCTCTTTCTTTCAGGATGGATTTTTAAGAATTGTTTATAAAAATGTTTAAATACAGGAGCACTTACTCTACCACCACTCATTTTATCTCCAAGTGGCTTATTATCATCATTTCCATACCATACAATAGTAGTAGTATCTGGAGTAAAACCACACCACCATCCATCTCTAAAATTATTTGTAGTACCTGTCTTACCTGCTACTTGAATATCTTTCATTCTAGCATTTCTACCAGTCCCTTTTTTTACTACATCTTTTAAAATATCTATCATTAGATAAGCTTGATAAGAAGGGATAATATCATCATATTTTTTCTTATAAGTTACATACAATCCTTTTTTATCATTTTCCAAATTTAGAATAAGCCTTGGTTTTACTTTTTTTCCATAATTACTAAAAAGAGTATATTCTTCCGCTATTTTTAGTGGTGTTAAACCAAAACTACCTAAAACTATTGACATATTTTCAGGGATTTTATCAAAACCAAATCTATATAACCCATTTATAACTGTATCAAGACCTATAAGTGAAGCTAAATTGATAGTAGCTAAGTTTCTAGAATGAACTAAAGCCATTCTTAAAGTAATAAATCCTAATGTATTTTTTTCATAATTTTTTGGTTTCCAATATTTATCCTCTTGGGTATCTCCAGGTATTTTATAAGTTCTTGAAATATCAGGAATTTTACTTGCTGGGTTATATCCTAAATTTAAAGCTATTTGATATACAAAAGGTTTTATTGCACTACCTATACTTCTTTGTGATTGAACAACTCTATTAAATTTACTTTTTTGATAATCCACTCCTCCTACTGCACTTAAAATATCTCCACTTTTAGAATCTAAAGTAATCATAGCACCATTTAAAGTAGTATTATTTATTTCATATTGTTCTTTAAGTCTTTTATATCCCCATTTTATAGATTCTTGTGCAATAAGCTGTGTTGGTAAATCTATACTTAAAGTTACTTTATATCCAGCTATTTTAATATCTGGATATTCTTTTATAAGTTGTTTTAAAGCCATATCTATAATATATGGAGCTTTATTTCTTGTAAGCGTTGTATTATATACTTTTGGTTTTTCAAATACAGCTTTTTCATATTCATCCTTAGAAATCCATCCTAAAGAATAAAGTCTTCTTAAAATAATATTAGCTCTAGCTATATTTTGATTATAATGTTTAGTAGGATCATAAAAAGATGGAGCTTTTGGTAAAGCTATAAGCATAGCTATCTCTTTTAAAGTAAGGAATGATAATTTTTTATGAAAATATCCATCAGCTGCTGTTTTAATACCATAATATCCATGTCCTAAATATACTTGATTTAAATAAATTTCTAATATTTTGTTTTTTGAAAGAGTATTTTCAACTTTTGTAGCAATAAAAAGCTCTTTTAATTTTCTTTGTATTTTTTTTTCACGAGAAAGATATAACATTTTTACTAATTGTTGAGTGATAGTAGAAGCACCTTCAACCTTTTTACCAGCTTTTATATCTTTTATTAAAGCTCTAAATATAGCTTCTATATTAAATCCAGAATGTTCAAAAAAACTAGTATCTTCTGTAGCGATTAAAGCTTCTATAAGTTTACCTGGTATTTCATCAAATCTTGCATAAAGTCTATTTTCTTTTGAAAAAATATTTGCTACTAAATTACCATTCCTATCAAAAAATTGAGTAGTTAAAGGGGGATTATAATAAATCAATTTTTCAACATCAAAACGAGTAGAGTTATACAAATAACCAATAAATCCTACTACTCCTAATAATATAAAAATCACTAATGCTAAAAATATCTTTTTAAACATGAAACGATTCTAACACTTTATTTAATTTATTTGAGTCATCTTTTAAATTCTTAGATATTTCATCTATTTGATTAGCTACTTCTAAAGAAGAATTAGAAATATTTGTCAATGTATGTGCATTATCTATAAGCTGATGTGAAAACAAGCTCATCTGTATTACAGATTTTGAAGCATTTTTACCTAATACTACAGATTTTTGATTTTCTTCAACTAATTCATTTAGCTCTAATTTTATAGATTCAATCTCTTTATAAATATTATTCAAATCTTTACTATTTTTATCTATTTTTAAAGAAGCTACCTCTATAGATTGTAAAATAATATTAATTGTTGCATTTGTAGCATCTAATGACTTTTGTGTTTTTTCTGCAAGTTTTCTTACCTCATCAGCAACTACAGCAAATCCTCTTCCCTCTTCTCCAGCACGAGCTGCTTCAACTGCAGCATTTAAAGCTAATAATTCTGTTTGATCTGAAATTTCTTTAATAGTACCTAAAACATCAGAGACATCTTTGGCTTGAACAGTCAAATTTTTTAACACCTTTAATAACTCTTCTTCATTTTCTTTAAATTCTACAACATCTGTTACCATTTGTTCTAATCTATTAAAAAAATGTCCTAATACTTCAGAAGAATTTATAATCGTATCTACTGTCGAAATCACTGCCTCTTCTGTAGTTTTTAATTGCGTGCCTATTTTATTAGATAAATTTTCTATATCTTTTGATTTTTTATTATTTAAATGACTACTCTCTTTTAAAACATGTACTACAGAACTTAATTTATCTGATTCTTTTATAGTATCTAAAATAGATGATTTAATTTGTTTGATAATATCTTGAATATTTGAAATAAACTTATTGATATAATCAGCTGCTAACTTTATTTCATTATTATTTTTAATAACTATTCTTTTTGTTAAATTAGCATCTTCACTACTAATATCACTACTCACATCAATAAACTCATTTATAGAATTAACCACATACTTTTTTAAAAGTAAATATGCAGCTATTTGAATACCTACTGCTAAAATAGTATGTTCTACTAATGTTTTCCAAAAAACATTATAATCTGTAAAATATGTATATATCAAAAATATACAACTCATAGCCACATTGGCTAAGAGAAGCTTTATATTAAAATCTCTTACTATAGAGTTCATTAAATCTTTCTTACATTAAATGCCGCTACTAAATTTAAATCATCAAGTAATTCATAAAGAATTTCATCTTTTACTTCTAATGTAACATTAACACCATTATCTCTTAATTTTAATAACTCACCTATTACTGTCGAAGGTAATGAAAAACTATCATTTACTTTTACTACTACACTACCATTTTTTGCAGCATCTTTAATTGCACTTACTAACATTTGAGAATCATTAATTGTTTTAATAACTCCATCAACTTCTATAATACTTCCATTTTGTCTGATATCCATAATTACTCCTTATTTTTTAAAATAGACTTTTACACTATTTCCTTTTTTATTATAATAAATACCATCAGAAAATCTTTTTAACATTTTAATACCTCTTCCATGGTATTTATTAAACCATTCAGATTTCAAAATTTTACTTACATCAAATCCATCACCTCTATCATCTAACTCTATTACTACATATCTATCAGAGTGATAAATAGATAAAAAAGCAAATTTTCTTTCACCATTATACTCAATTTTTTCATCTTTTTGAATAATTTTATGTTTATTTTTACTGATTTTTAACACACTATGTTCATAACAATTGATTAATAATTCATTTAAAGAAAACACTATTTTATCTATACTTTTATTATTTAAATCATCTTTTATTCTAAATTCTAAATTATTTACAAAATCCTCTATATTTTCTTGAGTTAGTAAAATTTCTTCTTCTAAAATAGTAGTATACTTATCATTATCTTGTTTAAGATAAAAAATAGTTGTATCATCATCTGCTTCTTTTACATTGTATTTAAAATCTCTAATCAAATCGTTTAAAAGATGTATCTCTTTAAAATGTTGCTTAAACCTTATAAAGTAAGGATATCCATTTTTATCTAATGATTCAAACAATCCATCACTTGCTACTAAAACTGCTTCAAATTTATCTTCAAAAACATCTATTTTAAAATCTTTAGATGTTTGCAGTAAAGGCCTATTGTTTGGTTTAATTTTGATTAAATTTTCTTTATTTATCAAATAAAATGGTGGCATTCCCATATTTGTATATTTAATCAAATTTTTTTCTAAATCTACTTCTAACATACAAAAACTTAAAGCTTCATTATCAAGCATAATAGATTTTGCATAATTAAAAGTATCTTTTACCACTCTTTCAAAATGAAAATCATTAAATGAAAGTGATTTTTCTATAGCATAATTCATGAAAGAAACAGTTAAAACTGAACTAAGAGAAGCACTAATCCCTTTTCCCATACCATCTACAATAGAAATAAAAAATTTATTATCATCTATTTGTAAAGTAGAATAACTATCTCCACTTAAAATATCTTTTGGTTTAAAATAACTATCTGCTATCCATTTTCCATAATAATGATTACTTACCTTATCTTCTATAATCTTAAGTTGTTTTTGAACAGCTAAAGTTTCTTGTGTATCTTTATATTGTAAAATAACTTCTAACTCTTTTTGATGTTGTTTTGACTCATAGTAGTAATATCTAAGATTAGCTAAAATATTCATTTTTGTTTTAAATTCAAAAAAATCTATCCCTTTATGCATAAACTCATTTACACCATATTCAATAGCTTTTTCTTTTATTTTTGAATCTGTATGCCCTGTCATCATTACAGCTATTATATTTGGATATTTCATTTTAGTATAATGAAGAACTTTTATACCATTCATCTCTGGCATTTCATAATCAATAAATACAATATCAATCTCATCTTCTTTTATTGTCTTTAAATAACTTACATAATCAAGAGGATAATCAAAATATTTTATATTTTCAAATCCTATACTTTTTAACATACTTTTAAGTGCTACAAATGAGACTTTCGAATCATCAACTATCACAATATTTAAATCTTGTTTATCCATCCAATAACCCTTTTAATTTTTCTAACTCTTCCATACTCTCACTTATTCTAGCTACGACTCTAAAGATAGGTTGTTTTACAGTAGGAGGACGAATAGCTCCAACTAAAAATCCTTTTTTTTGTATTTCTTCATTTTTCAAAAGTATATCATTTTTATATTCTTTTATCCAAATAAGAGAATCACTTTTTAAAAATTCTTTTCTTTCTTGTATCTTTTCTTTATATTCTTTTAAATTATTTTTTATTTCTTTTAATGCAAAATATGCATACATTGTATCAAAATTACTTAAAGCTGTAGTATAAATTATCCCTTTTGCACGATTTTCTAAAAATGAAATTATTTCTTTATTAGCTAAAATATAAGCACCATAACTACCAAGTGCTTTTCCAAGTGTTCCTACTTTTATAGTATTAACTGTAGGAATTTTATATAAATCCACTACCCCCATTAAATTATCACCCACTACTCCTACACTATGAGCTTCATCTATTACAGTTATCACTTTTTTCTTTACTGCCAAATAATCTAGTATCTCTTTTTTTACTAAATCTCCTCCCATAGAATAAATCCCCTCAACTCCTACAAATACTCTATTAAAATGGAGTGAATCTTTTAATTTTATTATCAAATCTTCTAAATCATTATGTTTAAAATACCTAACTTCAGCTTGGCTTAGACTTACTCCCACTCTTCCACTTGCATGATATTCTTCATCTAAAACAACCAAATCCCCTTTTCTTGCAAGTGCTTCAAATATACTCATATTAGCTAAAAATCCACTTCCTACTACAATCCCTGCTTGATAATCATTTATCTCACATAAATACTCTTCAAGCATTTGATGATAGGCATTATATCCATTAACTAAAAGTGATGCTTTTGCACCATACTCATCACCTTTTATCATATTATATGTTTTTTCAAGCACCTCTTGATTACTTGCCATTCCTAAATAATCATTACTAGCAAAATCTATTAAATTTTCATATATTTTTCTTTGTCTAAATCTATTTTTTTTCTTTAAAATTTCAAGCTCTTTTTTGTACATTGATTTTTTCCTTAAAATATTATATAATTCCACTACAATTCGCCTTCGGGAAGACCTACCCCTTGATAGGGTCAATTAAATTATAGCTTTTCTCCAATAAAATCTCAAAATCGCTTTTACTAATCATACCTATTTTATTCATAACTCTTTTTATACTAAATACTTTCTAATTGCACTATCAAAGCAGTTGCTTTGATTATAATATTTTTATCTTTATCTTGATATTCAAAAGGATAAAAAAAGTTGCTTTCTTCTCTAAAAGTTGTAGATGTTGGTATCCCTAAAAATAAGTCTTTATTTAATTTTTTTATAACTATAGCTGGTCTTGCAAAATTATTTCCTTTTCCACTTTGCTCATATCCTACATTTTCACCCATTTTTATCCAATAAATTTCTCTTGGTTTTAATCCAATTTTTCTATTTATAGAATCTGTTTTTTTCTTAATTTCATTCCATTCATCAAATTTTTTATCCATAAATTGCCTTTAAATGATTTTTAAGGTAAAATTTTAAAAAAATTATAACATTTATTATGGAGTTAAAATGGATATTAGAAAAGAATTTTTACAATTTTTCGAAAACAAAGGGCATAAAGTAGTACCAAGTAGCCCACTTGTACCAGATGATGCAAGTTTACTTTTTACAAATGCGGGTATGGTTCAGTTTAAACCTATCTTCACAGGAGAAGTTCCAGCACCAAATCCACCAAGAGCTACATCAAGTCAACTTTGTCTTAGAGCTGGTGGAAAACACAACGACTTAGAAAATGTAGGTTATACAGCAAGACACCACACTCTATTTGAGATGCTTGGAAACTTTAGTTTTGGTGATTATTTTAAAGAAGATGCTATCAAATATGCATGGGAATTTATCACAGAGGTTGTAAAACTTCCAAAAGAAAAACTTTGGATTACAATCCATGATAGTGATGATGAAGCAGGTGAGATTTGGAAAAAATATGTACCAGCTGAGAGAATTATCAAAATGGGTGATAAAGATAACTTTTGGCAAATGGGTGATACAGGACCATGTGGGCCATGTAGTGAAATCCATTATGACCAAGGTGAAGAAAATTTTAACTCTGAAGAAGATTATTTAGGTGGTGAAGGTGATAGATTTTTAGAGATTTGGAACCTTGTATTTATGCAGTACAACAGAGATGAAAATGGAGTGCTTCATCCACTTCCAAAACCAAGTATCGATACAGGTATGGGATTAGAGAGAATTGTAGCTATTAAAGAAGGTGTATTTAGTAACTATGATTCATCAATCTTTAGACCATTACTAAATAAAATCGAAGAAATTACAGGTAAAAAATATCATACTGATGAAAGAGGTGCAAGCCATAGAGTAATTGCTGACCATATTAGAGCCGTTACTTTCCTTTTAGCTCAAGGTGTAAACTTTGATAGAGAAGGTAGAGGATATGTGCTTAGAAGAATTCTTAGACGTGCAGTAAGACACGGATATCTACTTGGAATGAGAGAGCCTTTTATGTATAAAATCGTAGATACTTTAGTAGATGAGATGGGTAAACAATATCCATATTTAGTAGAAAAAAAAGATATCGTAAAAGAAAATATCAAACTTGAAGAAGAAAGATTCTTCGCTACTATTGATAAAGGGATGGCAATCTTTGAAGAAGAACTATCTAAAACAAAAGGGGATTTATTTAGTGGTGAAGTAGCATTTAAACTATATGATACTTATGGATTTCCATTAGATTTAACTCAAG
>Ga0256843_1000533_pt1 | contig 32458 bp, 32 predicted proteins | sample AlvinellametaG_FD_191572 | JGI IMG/M metagenome (GOLD analysis project Ga0256843, IMG submission 191572) | Pompeii worm associated microbial communities from hydrothermal vent at the East Pacific Rise, Pacific Ocean - Alvinella | ecosystem: Host-associated > Annelida > Integument > Unclassified ...
TCTTTTACCCAAAAATCAAGGTGAATATCGCTTTTATACGCTATTTTCATCGGCTATTTTTTCCGCTATACTCAAATAATCCACACCCAAAAATCTCTCGACCTCATCGACACTTCCGTGCGGTATGAACTTATCAGGATATTCGAAGCTTTCGATTTTAACGTTAAGGTTTTCTTCGTTTGCGAAACTATCGAGCATTTCGGCAATTCCGCCCTCTTTTGCGTTGTCGCTTATTACATACCATTTTTTAGCTTTCAGGCTTCTTAAAAGCTCTTTATCAAAAGGTTTTACAAACCTCAAATCCAAAATTCCCGTTTTTATACCTCTTTTTTCAAGCTCTTTATGCACTTTATAAGCTTTTCCTACTCCGTTGCCGTAGGCTATAAGCATAATTTCATCGTTTTGAACTAAAATCTCACCTTTTCCAAGCTCGAAATCGCTCGCTTCAAAAACCCTATCAGGCAATACAAACGCACCTCTTGGATACCTAAACGCACTCGGTCCTTTGTCGAAGTTATATGCAAATTCAACGGCTTTTTTGAGAGTTTCGAAGTCTCTTGGCGCAAAAAGAGTGATATTAGGCAAAATTCTTAAATATCCGATATCGAAAACTCCCTGATGAGTCTCTCCATCAGCTCCCACTATCCCCGCTCTATCAATAGCGAATCTAACGGGATAATTATCAAGACAAACGTCATGAATAATCTGGTCGTATCCTCTTTGCAAAAACGTAGAATATATAGCAACAAACGGCTTAAACCCCTCTTTTGCCATAGGAGCCATAGAGGTTACGGCGTGTTGTTCGGCAATTCCTACATCCCAAAACCTATGCGGAAACGCTTGCATAAGCTCTTTCATCCCGGTACCGCTTGGCATTGCGGCCGTAACTCCTACCACTTTTTCGTCTTTTTTTGCAATTTCAAGAAGCTTTTGCGCATACACTTTCGTAGCGCTTAAAGACGATTTTTTAAGAGGCTCTCCCGTTTTCAAATCAAAAGGCCCGACTCCGTGCCAATGTTCGTAATACCCCTCGGCTTGTTTATAGCCTTTTCCTTTAATTGTTTTTGCATGTACGACAACAGGTTTTTTAAGCTCTTTTGCAATTTTTAAAGTTTCGATTATCTCTTCTAAATTATGCCCGTCGATAGGACCGATATACTCAAGCCCCATCTCTTCAAACCAAATTCCGTTAACACTAAAAAACTCCTCGACTTTTTTTGCAGTATATTTCAAATCCTCAGGTGCGGCTTCAAGGATTTTTTTGAATTTTTCTTTGAAATTTTGATAAAACTTCCCGGCTTTTAAGCGAGTTAAATATTTACTGATAGCCCCTATAGGCTTTCCGATACTCATTTCGTTATCGTTTAGAATAATTACAACCGGCAGTTTCAAATACCCAAGCTCGTTTAAAGCTTCATAGACCATACCCGCACTCATAGCGCCATCACCGATTAAAACGACAGGCGTTCTATCTTCTTTTTTAAGTTTGATAGCTTTTGCGGCTCCTACCGCTATAGAAACCGAAGTAGAAGAGTGCCCCGCACTAAAATAGTCGTATTTGCTTTCACTCGGCTTCGTATATCCGCTAATGCCTCCGAATTGTCTTAAAGTATCGAATTTTTCCCATCTGTCGGTCAATAGCTTATGAGCGTACGCCTGATGAGAGACGTCAAAAATAAAAGGGTCCTTCTCAACGTCAAAAACATAATGCATACCGATTATAAGTTCCACCGCTCCCAAAGTCGAGCTTAAATGTCCTCCTTTAGCGGATACGACTTCCAAAATTCTTTTTCTAATCTTTTCAGCTAAATTTTCAAGCTCTTGCAAACTATAACTTTTTATATTCATTCATTCCCTTCTATCGCTTCTTTTAGTGCTTTAAACCTCTCATGGATATTTCCGTCGATATTTCCTATATCGCTCAAAATCACAACACCGCCCTCTTTAACGGCTTCATCCGGAATTATCTCTATATTATCAAATTTTCCTTTTAAAAATTCCGCATTTTTCGGATTTACTTTTAAAGTAATTTTACTCGCTTCTTTTAAATCCTCCATTAAAGATTTAGCAAGTGCGTGAGCTACGGCGTTTGAATCTTTGCTAAGCTCTTTTTGAATAATCTCTTTTGCCATATCAAGAGCTACGGATGTGAGCTCTTTTTCCAAATTATTTATTTGCTCTTCAAATTTTTTATTCACTTCCTGAAGTTTGGCAATAGAGTCTTCATATAATTTTTTTGTTTCATTTAGCATAGCCTCACACTCGACTTTGGCTTCTTGCTTTGCTTTTTCATAGACTTCGTTATAAATTTTTTGTTTTTCTTCTTCGCATTTGTTATAACAATTTTTTATCTCTTTTTCAAATTCCATTTGAGATTTAATTATATTATTCGAAAGCTCTTCTATTTTTTCAAGAAGTCTCTCGACTACTTCGGAATCTGGTGCTGATGAGTTTTGGGTAATAGGAGGGTCGTTTTCTTCTTGAGGTTTTTTGGTTTCGACCGAAAAATCGACTTTTTTAAATTCATTATCCTCATTTTTAACATCATCAAGACTTTTAAACTGATACGGCTTTATAATATGCCTATCGCTTTTTCCGCCGTTTACTATTCTACTCAATTACCTCTTCCTCCGCTCCGATACTTACTTTACCTTCTTCGGCAAGTTTTTGAACTATTTCTATAACTTTTCTTTGAGCAGCTTCAACTTCTTTTACCTTAACAGGCCCCAAAAACTGCATCTCTTCTTCAAACGCAGCTGCCGCTCTTTGAGACATATTCGCTAAAAATTTTTGTTTAAGCTCTTCAGGCGCACCTTTTAAAGCCACCATAAGAGTGTTTTTATCAACCTCTTTTAAAATTTCGCGAATTGCTGTGTTGTCGAGTTTTAGAATATCTTCGAAAGTAAACATCTTTTCTTTAATCTCTTCTGCCAAGTCGTTATTTAGCTGCTCGATATATTTAAGGGTTGTTTTAGCCGCTTTTTGACCCAAGCGGTTAAAAATTTCAGCAACGAATCTAACTCCTCCGATTTCGACTTTATAGCCTGTTAGAGATTCGAGTTTGGTTTCTAAAATAGCACTAACTTTTTTAATCACAGCCGGAGAAATATCTCCTAAATTACTCATCCTCATTAAAACTTCCGCTCTTACTTCATCCGGAAAATAACTAAGCGTCTCAGCCGCGCTCGTAGGGTCCATATGCGCTAAAATAAGTGCGATTGTTTGAGGGTGCTCGTTTACGATAAAATCCGCAAGCTGTTGAGGTTTGACTTTTTGTAAAAATCCGAAAGTTTGCTCGCTTTGAAGAGATTTTGCAAGTCTGTCAAGAACTTTTTTCGCTTCATCCGGACCTAAGGCTTTATAAAGAATCTCTTTTGCATAATCAAGACCGCCGCTTGCAATATATTGATTTGATTGAAAAATAACATAAAACTCTTCCAAAACAGCTGCGGCTATGGCTTTATCTATCGCTTTTGCCGTTGCGATATATTTGGAAATTTCCGTAATAGACTCGACATCCATATATGAAAAAATCTGTGCCGTTAAATCTTCTCCTAATTGAATTAACAAAATAGCTATTTTTTCAGCCATTGAGAGTTCGTCTAAAATCGCCTGTTGTTGTGGTGAGAGCGCCATTTTATGTTCCTTCCGGATGTTCTTCTTTAATTAAGTTTTCAAGTACTTTCGCAACTTGTTCGGTGTTTTCTTCTACCATTTTCGTAATTCTCTCAAGCAATACTTCGTATTTTAACTCTTCTTCGTTTAAATCGCTGCTAATACCGAGCTGTTGCTCTACTTTTTCTTTTAGTTCTTTTATTTTATCATAAGTCGTTTCAAGTTCTTCTTCGTTTATTTCAAGTTCAGGTTTTGGAAGTTCTTCTTCTTCGACTTTAACCTCAAGCATTTTTTGAGTAAACGGAGTTATTACTTTTTTGTAAAAAACAAGCAACACTATTGCCAAAAACAGATACTTAAACACCGGTGCAAACGGTCCTAAATAATTTTCCATAATATACATAATTTTTCCTGTAGGAGTCGTATTGGCACTTGCCGTGGTTTTTGCAAATTCAAAACTGCTAACGGTTACGCTATCGCCTCTTTTCGGGTCGTATCCGATAGCGTTTTTTACTAAGTTTTCAATATTTTTCAGTTCAAGCGGGCTTAGAGGGATATACTTTTTAGTGCCGTTTACGTCTTTATAATGTCCGTCCACTACGACGGCTGCCGTGATTCTCTTAATCTTTGCAAAAGGCTCTTTTACGTCTTTTATCGTCGTTGAAATTTCATAATTGGTAGTAGTTTCGCTTTTATTGTATTTATCTATAACTTGTCCGCCTTTTGTTCCTTGTACGGGACCGATATTGCTCACAACTCCGGGCACTCCGCCCACTTCTTTAGGCTTCATACCCACACGACTCTCTTCTAACGTCTGCTCGCTTCTTACGACGTTATCTGGTGAATAGATAGTGGATTTTGATTTTACTTGTGAAAAATCTATATCCATAGAAACTTTTGCAACTACTCTATCTTTTCCACCTACAATCGGCGCTAAAATCGATACGATTTTATCTTCAAGAGCTTTTTCCATTCTTTTTCTATAAAGCATTTCGGTTTTTAAAAGTTCGTTATTTTGAGTCAGCTCGTCATTTTCTCCAAGAGGATTTCCGTATTGGTCGACTATTTTTACATTATCTGGTTTTAATCCGGGCACGGCCGAAGCCACAAGCCATTTGATTCCTTGAATCTGTTTTGGAGTAAGTATCATATTCGGTCTGAGTTTTATCAACACCGAAGCCGTAGGAGGTAGCTGTTTATCTACAAAAACCGAAGGTTTGGGAATAGCGATATTAACTTTGGCTTCTTCCACTGCCGCTATCGATTCGATAGTCCTTGCAAGCTCACCCTCAAGCGCTCTTAGATATTTTATCCTCTGCTCGAAATCCGTAGCCCCGAACGAACTCTTATCAAAAAGCTCGAATCCCACTTTGCTCGATTTCGGAAGCCCTTGAGCGGCTACGTCAAGTCTCACTTTTTGTACCATCTCTTTAGGTACTTCGATAACTCCGTTTTGAGGGATTTTATAAGGAATCTGTTTTTTATCGAGATATTGCACGATTAAAGCGGCGTCTTGAGGTTTTAGATTTTCGAATAAAATAGCGTATCCGGGAGTTTTTTTAGAAGAGGTGGTGTTAAAAACCACCAAAAAGGAGATTATCGCAATTACGGCGACAATACTACCGATAATAATATATTTTTGAGTTTTGTTAAGTCTATTGAAAAAATCTATTATCTGCTTAAAAAGAGCCTCAAAATTCAACTAATCTCCCTCAACGTATTTATTACTTTGTCGTTTTCTTCAGGTTTTCCTATCGTAATTCTCAGTGCATCAAATCCGTAACTCGCCATATTTCTGACAATAATACCTCTTTTTAGAAGTTTATCTGCTATTTCAGTCGATTGTGGAATGTATAAAACGATAAAGTTAGTAAAACTATCTATATAATTAAACCCTTTTTCTCTCGCAAAATCAATATATTTTTGCATTTCTTTGAAATTATTTTCAATTCCCATTCTCACCCACTCTTCATCTTTTAACGCTTCAAGAGCCGCTTTCAAAGATAAAGTGGTAATATTAAAAGGCGGTCTTAGTTTGTGAAGATTTCTTATAATCTCTTCGTTTGCTATCCCATATCCTACTCTCATTCCTCCAAGTCCGTAGGCTTTACTAAACGTCCCCGTATATAAAACATTCGGATATGAAATGAGTCTTTTAACATCAAGTGCTTTTTTTGAGTCTTTATATGCCGCAAACTCTTGATAAGCCCCGTCAACTATCACCAAAGTGTCGTTATCTATTTTTTCTATAAAATCATACACCTCATCGGCATCCAAACATTCTCCAAGAGGATTGTTCGGTACGCACAAAAAGATAATTTCAGGCTTCTCTTGTTTATAAATTTCCAAAAATTCATCGAGATTATGCATACTTGAAGGTGTTTTTAAAATTTCGGCGCCTACTTGTTTGGAATAAATCTCATACATTGCAAAAGTAATACCCGCCATCAGTACTTTTTTCGGAGCCACTCCGTGAATTGCGAATTCAAGTACTTGGTCGCTTCCGGCACCTATTATAAAATTTTTATCTTTCAAAGAAAATTTTTTAGCAAGCCCCTCTTTGAGCTCGAAAAAACTATCATCAGGATATCTATGCATCAAATGAGCGGTATTTTTTACCGCTTCTATTACTTTAGGAGACGGGCCGTATGGATTTTCATTGCTTGCAAGTTTGATAATTTCATCAGGCTTTATTCCGAATTCTCTTACAACAAGCTCTATCGGTTTTCCGGCTTCATAGACTTTTAAATCTTTTAGTTTTTCAAACATATCCTCACCTTTTAATATTTTTCATCCAACAAACTCACAATTTCACTACTCCACCACTTCACCTCTTCTCTACCCTCTCTATTCCTTTTCTCTTCCTCTTTTTCCTATTACCCTCAACAATCCCTAAGATAACTACCAAGCCAAATCATATTTTCCGATTCAATCAGCTCTTTTACTTTTTCATCGTCAATATGACCCTCGAAATCTATATAAAACCAAGTATTAAATGTATCGTCTTTATTAGGGCGTGATTCTATTTTTAAAAGATTGATGTTTTTGTCTTTAAATTTTTTTAAAAGCTCAAACAAAGCCCCCGTTTTATGAGACGTTTTTGCGATTACGCTCGTTTTGTCGTTGCCTGATTTTTGAGTTTTGAAATCGCTGATAATAATAAAACGGGTTCTATTTGATTTATTGTCTTCAATTTTTTCAAAAAGCAAAGGTACATTGTATAATTTCGCCGCTATTTTAGAGCAAATAGCTCCTGAATTTTCATCGTTTTTTGCAAGTTCGGCAGCTTTTGCCGTAGATTCGGTAGGTATGAATTCCACATCCAAAAGTCCGTGAGTTTCCAAAAACCCGAGACATTGATTATAAGCTTGAGGATGAGAATAGATTCTTTTTATTTTTTTCAAATCGTCTTGCATAGAAGCAAAAGAGTGATGTATCTCCATACAAATTTCGGCTACTATTTTCACTCCGTATTTTTTCAAACTATCAAGAGTAATACCCACAACCCCTTCGGTATTGTTTTCAATAGGCACGACTCCGTATTTTGATTCCTTATTGGCTACCGATTTAAAAACCGCTTCGATATTAAGAAGTGAGAGATATCTTGCATTCGCTCCGAATCTACTCTCGGCCGCTTGGTGAGTAAATGTCCCCTCAGGTCCTAAAAAGGCGATTCTCTCTTTTCTCTCAAGAGAGCGGGAAATTGCAAAAATCTCCAAAAATATGGCTTTTATCTCGTCTTCACCCAATACTCCGTTTTGCTGTTTGCTTAAATACGTAAGCCTTTGGATTATCTCTTTTTCTCTTTCGGGTCTGTAAATAGGGGCGTTTGTGTTGTTTTTTAGTTCACCGACTTCCTTTACGATTTCCATTCTTTTATTCAAAAGAGTCAATATTTCGTTATCAATTTCATCAATCTTTTTTCTAAGTACTAAAAGCTTCTTTTCAAGTTCGCTCATTTATCACTCCGTTTCTTAAATAGTCTTCAAGATTTTTATATATCTCATCCGGTTTTTTTGTTATCTCTTCAGGCGATTTTATTTTTCCGCTTAAAACAAGCACGCTTTTCATTCCCAAATCTTTTGCCGGAAGCAAATCTCCGTACAAATCATCGCTTATAATGGTTATTTTATCATAATCAAGCCCCAAAATCTCTTTGGCTCTGTTAAAAAACGTAGGACTTGGCTTTCCGACCACTTTATAATCTTTATTTACGGCGTATTTTAACATCTCAAGAATAGCCCCAAGCCCCGGATATCTTTTGTCACCTTTCGAATATAAAGAGGTCTTATGCATTCCTATAAGTTCGGAACCTCTCAAAAGCATTTCGATAATATCCGCAAACTCCTCATTTGAAAAAAGCTTTATCCCAAGCACCACCGCATCCGGATTTTTATAATCTATCTCATATTTTTTCATAAGCTCTACGAATTTTTCATTCCCGTAAGGCGCTATTTTTTTACCTTTTACGTAATCGTCCAAAACCATTAAAGGGTCGAGATAGTTCTCAAATTCAAATCCCAAGCTTTTCAAATAATCGATAAACTCTTTTGAATCTCTTTTGGTGTTATTCGTTAGAAGAATAAAAGGAATTTTTTTTGAATTTAGGTATTTTAAAAATTCAACGGCCCCCGGAAGAGGCAAAAAATTTTTATCGTCTATGAGAGTGCCTTGAATGTCAATAAAATAGCCTCTCATTTTAACTCCTCGAATTTAAAAATTTATCGCTCAATTCTTTTACTTCTTTTTCACTAAAATTCAAATAGTAATGTTTTCCTAAATTTTCAGCCGTTTTTTTCAGATTTTCTTCTTTTATAGGATATCTGATATCCTTAGCAATCATAAAATCCTTAAAACATTTTTCTTTTTTGTGTTTTCTTATTTCTTTAGAATCCAAATCAAAATCAAAAAGCAGATTATCAAGCTCGACAATTCTATTTTTCATAAAAAATATTTTGTAATATTCCCTACTTAAAACGCTTTTAAATGAAAGAATAAAAAAATCTTTTCGATAATTGTGAGAGATAAATTCAAAAAGCGGATAATAATCGATATCACCGGCTAAAATAAAAATTTTACTAATATTTTCATTTTCATGAAGCAAATCTTCCACAACTCCCAAAATCAAAGCCCTATCGGACATATCTTTATATCCTCTGACATAAGGAGTTATCGTTTGAATCCCTTTTCTTCTTAAAAAATCAATTATATTAAATCCGTACTCTTTCATCTCTTTTACGGCATAAAGATTACTAAAATCTGCATAAGCTTTAATAAATCTTACTTGGGTTTTATATTTGTCGTTAATTTTTTCAATTAAAAGATCAATTTTTTCATCAAGAAATTTTTTGATAAATTCAATCGTTTTTTGATTTCTTTCTTGGCGTATTCTTTTCTCTTCTTCCGTTTCGTCTTTTTCTTCGAAATCATATCTGCTTAAAAAATCTTCAGCAAAATCCAAAACGGAATACCAAAAATTCTCAAAATCAATATAAACTCCGCTATAACCGCTTAGATTTTTGATTTTTTGATCTATATGAGGAAAAAAATCGTTTTTAATAACCTCAAAAAACTCCTCATCACTTAACAAATCTAAAAGATTTTTTTTATCTCCTTTTTCCATATCTCCCTCTTAAACCAAATAATCAACTTCGCAAGCGATTAAATCTTCAAAAGTTTCTCTTCTTCTGATTAATCTGTCGTTTCCGTCTTCAATAGCAACTTCAGCGGCTCTTGGGCGGGTGTTATAGTTGCTTGCCATCGTAAATCCGTACGCACCTGCGCTATGTATCACTATCAAATCTCCAGGATTCGTTTTAGGAACGTCGATATCTTTTGCAAAAAAGTCTCCGCTTTCACAAATCGGACCTACGATATTGGCTTTGCTTATTTCTTTATTGTCGTTTAGAACTTCGATTTTGTGATATGCGTTATAAAGACTCGGTCTTATCAAATCGTTCATAGCCCCGTCAACAATAACGAATCTTTTATCTCCGTTTACTTTTTCATAAAGCACTTTTGTCAAAAACCATCCGCCGTTTCCTACCATAAACCTACCCGGCTCGCAAATAATAGTCACGTCAAGTCCGCTAAGAGTCGAAAGAATCGCTTGAGCGTAGTCGTAAGGTTTAATCAACTCTTCGTCTTTATATTTAATACCAAGCCCTCCACCGATATCGAAAAACTTAATATCGACGTTAATAGCTTTTAAACTTCTAACAAGATTAGCGACTATTTCGCTGGCTTCTCTTATAGGCTCGAGTTCCGTAAGCTGGCTTCCGATGTGAAAATGAATACCCACAGGATTTAGATTTTCGCTTTTTTTAGCAAAAATATACATCCCCTTAGCAGTTTCTATATCCACACCGAATTTGTTTTCGTGAAGTCCGGTTGAAATGTAAGGGTGAGTTTTCGGGTCGATATTAGGATTTACTCTTATAGAAATTCTTGCTACTTTTCCAAGTTCTTTAGCGATTGCATCGACTCTTTTTAGCTCCGCTTCACTCTCTACGTTTATCATCAAAATATCTTTTTGAATAGCTTCTTTTATTTCATCGTCTCTTTTTCCCACACCTGAGAATATTATTTTGTATTTATCAACACCTGCCAAAAGCGCCCTTTTTACCTCTCCGATACTAACGCAATCAGCACCGCTTCCCAAATTTGCAAAATGTCTGATAACCGAAAGATTGGAATTGGCTTTTACCGCATAAGCAATAATACTTTTTCTTGCTTTAAAAGCGTTTTTAAGTGCGTTATACTGCTGCGTAAAATGATTAAAATCATAAACGTATAAAGGCGTATCGTATTTTTGTGCTAAATATTTAAAATCAATCATAATTTCTCCTTATTACTAAAAAATCTATTACAACAATCGCCAAAAACGGCACGGCTAAAGTCCAAAACGGCAAAATTCCCTGTTTTGCGAATTTAAAAATCAAAAGTTCGCCCGCCCACAAAAGAACCGAAAATGTGACGGATTTTATCATAAAAAGAGAAACGTTTGAAATTCTGACGTGTATCGGGGCTGTGAAAAAAAGATATATTAAAAAAGCGATCATCAAAAGCGGCGTAAAGATTTTAAAAAAGACTATGGATAAAATCATATTCAAGTCTATATCTTTAAAATATCTGATAGTTATATACGCATCATAAAAGGAGATATTATCAAGAGTTTTTAAGTTCGAGAGGATTTTGGGGGTAAAATTTTCCAAAAAAACGAGCGGTTTTTGCTCTTTTTGCCAAACGTTTTGTTTTAGAGTCATAATTTCGGCGTTTTTTGTTTTCCATTTATCATTTTCGAAAACGGCTCTTTTCGCATAAATAACTTTTGTGATTTTTCTGTTTTTTATCTCAAAAACTTTTATTCCCCACGCCATTTTCGAAAAAGGATTGATACTTTTTATATATACGATATTATTTTTATACTTCAAAAAAAGATTATAAGTTTTATAGTTGAAATTTTCTTTTATCGATGTTGCGTATTGGTTTGCATAAGCAAGTTTTGAAGATTGCAAAAGATACATCAAAGCAGTAACCGATAAAGCGAAAATCAAAAAAGGTTTAAGAAGTTTTTTGGGTCTGAATCCTAAAGAATAAAAACTGACGAATTCGTTAAATTTTATCATCGACGAAACACTAAGCAAAAATCCGAAAATTATCGCAAGCGGAAAAAGAGTGTATGAAGCGTATATAAAAACATAAAAAGCATATAAAACCTGAAGATTCGAAGAAGACGGAAGCTTTGCGTAATTAAACATAAAATCGACTATTACGTATAAAAAAGAAAGTCCCAAAAACACAAGCATAAAACTTTTAAAATATTTTTTTAACAGATATCTAAAATACACTAACACCCTTTTTTAGAATAACGACTCGGGGCGTTTTTTATATCTTTTATCGCTTCTTTGATTAAAGGAAATAGTTTTTCCAAACACTCAAGCTCTTCATCTTCAAAATCACTAAGTACGTAACTAACCACCATCTCTTTTCTCTCGGGTCTTCCGACACCGATTCTAACTCTCCAATAATCATTTCCAATATTTGCATCAATCGATTTTAATCCGTTATGACCTCCGCTACCGCCGCCTTTTTTGAATCTCAATGCGCCCAATTTCAAATCTATATCATCATGAATTACGATAATATCGTCATTTTCCATCTTATAAAAATCTTTAACAAGCCTAACGCTCTCACCGCTTAAATTCATATAAGTAGCAGGTTTTAAAAAAAGATATTCGTCGGATTTATAAAGTTCGCCTTTGAATTTGGAAGAAAGTTTTGAAGCGTTAAATTCTTTTATAAGATAATCAACTGCCAAAAAGCCGATATTGTGACGATTTTTTTCATATTTAGAACCGGGATTTCCAAGACCTACGATCAGTTTCATACAACCTCTTTAAAACTCGCCAAAAAAGCGAGAAGCTTTTTTGGGATTATTTAGCCTTAATAACACCTACAACCGGAATTGAAGGGTTTAGATAGCACTCAACACCTTCTGGCATTTCGATATCTCTAATTAAGATGTTATCACCAACATCAAGATTGCTTACGTCAAGTTCGAAGTAATCAGGTAAGTTTTCAGGCGCCGCTTTAACTTTGATTCTTCTTCTGTGATATACAAGTACACCTTTGTTTTTAAGACCGATAGGAGTACCTTTTAGTTTAATCGGAACGTAGAAGTATTGTTTTACTCCTGGTTGAGCCACAAGCAAATCTACATGTAAAAGTTCACCTGTAATAGGGTCTTTTTGATATTCTTGCACTACAACGTTGAACTCTTTATCTCCAACTTTTACCGGGAAGATTAAATGTTCTTTGTTTTTTAGATATTTGATGAAATCACCTGTTTTAAATGCCGCATTTACGTTTTCAAGACCTTTTCCGTAAATGTTAGCTATCAGATAACCATCTCTTCTAAGTTTTTTAGTTTCTGACTTAGAAGTACTCTCTCTGATAATTCCTTCAAGCATAATTACTCCTTAATTTTTTTCGAATTGGAATTATATCTAAATTTTTTCAAATTTATAATAAACCTGATTCCGTTTTTGATATTTTGAGCTTTTATATCGCCTCCGTATTTATCTAAAATCATTTTCACTATATATAGTCCGATACCGCTGCCCCCGGTTTTTGAGTAGTTAAAATCAAAAATTTTCTCAATATCACCTTCAAAGCCTCCGGCATTATCTTCATATATTATTTCATAATCTTTTGCTTTTATTTTTATAACTCTTTCATTAATATTTCTTTGATTAAAGATTTTTATCGAATTGTCTATAAGTGATAACAAAATATGCTCGAAATCGTTTTTTCGCCCGTATATTTTAAAATTTTTTATTTGTGTTTCTAACCTTACATTATTAATAATTAACAAATCTTTAACCAAATTTTTAACACTCTCAACCACTTCGCTTATTAAAAACTCTTCATAATTTTTCGTATTCACAAAGTTCCTGAAATTATCCAAAGTTTCGTTTAAGTGATTAACATATTCTTGAATATTGTTTATCGATTTTTCAATCTCATCGTCAATACACCCTTTTTTCTCGATTATCATCTTCAAAAGCCCGCTCTCAAGCATAATCGCACTCAAAGGTACTTTCCACTGATGAGCCACCGCATCCATCATTTCACCCATTTGAATATATTTTGATTCTCTTAAAATCAACTCTTCTTGTTTTATTCTTTTCTCACTCTCTTCTTTTACTCTTTTTTCGAGATTTTTATTCATCTCTTCGAGTTTTTCGTTTAAAGAGCAAATCTCTTCAAGATGTTTTTTCTCTTCTTTCACAAGTCTATAATAAAAAAATGCTATCATCAGAGCAAAAATATCTACAAGTCCCAATATCAAAAACAGTTTTATTTTATATTCGTCAAAACTTTTCTTTATATCACTGATTTTTAAATCCGCTCCTATTACGTATCTGCCGTATTTAGAATCTATCGGGATTAAAATACTTCTAAAATATCCCCACCTGTCTTTTGATTCTTCAAAAGCGATTTTTCCGTTTTTAAATACGTTTTTTAAAGTTTCTGTGGCTTCGGGATATTTTTGCATATATGCATATATATCTCCGTTTTTTATATCTTTTTGAGTTAATGAAGAAGCTAAAAAATATACCGAGTTATTTTTATCAATCATAGAATAAATATAAGTCACCCCGGCGTTTTTTGCAAATCTTGTCAGTTTTAAAGAATAATTTTTATCACACTCTTTATGTAAGGTATCTGATAGTGCTTTTTTGTAAAACTTTTCACCTAAAACGAACTCGTTTGCATTCATAGCGGCGGAGTAGAGTTTTGAATCCGTATATTTATAAAAAAACTCTTTAAAAAACAGATAACTTATCACTCCGGCTAAAACGCTCAAAAAAATAATAAACCCGACAAGCAGGTTTTCTATTAATAGTTTTCTTTTTATCTCATTATTTAAATTATTTATTTTCATCACCTTTTAATGTAATAACACTATCGTCCACTCCCGCTATACCTTTTTGGAATTTGGCTTTTTTGAGTTTTAACAAGAAGTCGTCTCTACTTGATGCATATTCACCTGCAACATCCTCGCTCACTTTTCCTTCGATTACCAAATCGACAAGATGTTGATCGAAGCTTTGAGAACCGTATACTTTTTTCCCTTCTTCGATAGCATCTTTTATTTCTTGGTCTCTGTTTTGGAGAATCAGCTCTTTTATTCTTGCGGTTTTTAGCATAATCTCCATTGCCGCCACCCTCTTTCTATCCACTGTCGGCACAAGTCTTTGAGAAATAATTCCCTCAAGTACCGAAGCTAATACAAGCCTGATTCTCGGCTGCTCTTCAGGAGGAAAAATACCGATAATCCTATTTAGCGTCTCTTTTGCATCAAGAGTATGCAACGTTGAAAACACAAGGTGTCCCGTCTCAGCTGCGTGAAGCGCTATTTCCATAGTCTCTTTATCCCTCATCTCACCTACCAAAATAATATCAGGGTCTTCACGGAGCGCAGCACGAAGAGCACTTGAGAAACTTAGAGTATCTTCGCCTAAACTTCTTTGATTGATTAAAGCCTTTTTCTCTTTGTGAATAAACTCCACCGGGTCTTCTATAGTTATAATATGTTTTGGTTTTCTTTCGTTAATTTCGTTAATCAACGCGGCAAGAGTAGTAGATTTACCACTACCCGTAACCCCCGTTACAAGTACAAGTCCTCTTTCCATAGCGGCAAATTTTTTAACTACTTTAGGAAGTCCGAGTTCATCGATTGTAGGAATTTTTATAGGAATAACCCTAAAAACAATCGAAGGTCCGTCAACTTGAAAAAAGGCATTGACCCTAAAACGATAATTTTCGTCCAATTTATAAGAAAAGTCAATCTCTTTTTTTTCGACTAATTCGTTAAATCTGCTTCTTAAAAGTTCTTTGAGAAGGTTTATAACACCTTCTCTTGTAAGTTTCGGTGATTCGACTTTGTGTAAAATTCCGTGAATTCTAACCCTTATTCCACTTCCGGCTTTGACGTGTAAATCCGAACCTTGATTCTTAATCAAAGCATATAAGTATCTATTTAATTCTTCTCTTACCATTTTATTCCTTTATAGAGTTAAGCATTCCCTCAAACGCTTCTTCAAAAGCTTTCACTCCCTCATCAAACAACTCTTGATACACTTTTTGCATATTAATTCCTGCCGGTGTCAAAAAGCTCATAAACGCATCGATATGTTTCGTTTGAAAATGGAACGACTCTTCAAGTTCTTTATCTTTTATCTCTTCGATTACATCAAGCGGTAACGTTAATACGCTATGCGGCAAATAGAGATTTTGTACGTAATAATCTTTTGGTAAATACTCTTGTTTTACACCCGTACTCGCAAAAAGCGCTCTGATATTCGGAAGCCCTTTTTCTTCAATTTGGTTGTAAATTTTAATAGCGTTAAAAAATCCGACTCTATCTTTTGCAAGATTTTGCATTGCAAGCTGCTGATTTAGTTTTCTATCGAATCTACTTACAAAAATTGAAATAACTCCGTCGATAGTTCTTGGACCTTTGCTTATCGCTTCAAGAGCTCTCATGGCTTGGTTCGGTGAAAAGACAAGAGTTGCGTTGATATTGATACCTCTTTTTGCAAGCTCTTCCATCGCTTTATATCCGGCTTCGTTTGCCGGGATTTTAATCATAACGTTATCTCTTTGTATTTTATCATAAAGTCTTAGGGCTTCGTCAATAGTTCCTTTTGCATCGTTAATAAGTCTCGGGTCAACTTCTATACTCGCATATCCGTCATCACCCTCTTCGTATTTATCTTTTAAAATATCGCAAGCAAGTTGAATATCTTTTACGGCAATTTCTTCATATTTTTCTTTTGGAGATTTTCCTTTTAGTCTTTCAAAATCCTCTTTATAAATATCTTTTTTTAAAGCGTTTGCAAAAATAGCCGGATTACTCGTAAGCCCGTTTACCAGACCGCTATTTACCAAATCTTTGAATTCGCCTTGCAAAAACTCCCTATCAAGATAATCAACCCAAATACTCGTACTCATTATTACTCCTTATCATTTTTTCGATTTTATCAAATTTACATTATAAAAAATTAACCCTCTCAACAAGAGAGCAAATTTCTACAATTTCACTAACTAACTCACAAAAACTCAAGTATTTTCGTCAAATCTTTTTCTTCTATAATTATATTGGCTTCTTTTTTCAAAACTTCTTTAGCGCAAAAAGCAACTCTTGTATTCGCATGCTTAAACATACTCAAATCGTTCGCTCCATCACCGACTACCATAGTTTCTTCAGGGCTTACTCCCAAAATATTTTGAATTCTAACAAGCATATCGCCTTTTGAGTGACTAAACATCATCTCACCGCCTACAAGACCTGTGAGTCTTCCGTCTTTTGCGTGTAACGTATTGCTAAAATCGGCATCGAATCCCAATTTTTCTCTTGCATAAGAAGTCGCATTTCTAAAGCCGCCGCTAAAAACAACCACTTTTATATTATCTTTTTTTAAAGCCTTAATCGTCTCATCGGCTCCCGGCATAAACGGAAGATTATGACAAATTTCATCTACTTTTTTCTCTTCCAAGCCTTCAAGAAGTTTTACTCTCATAATTAAACTCTCAAAAAAATCAAGCTCGCCTCTCATCGCCATTTCGGTAATTGCGGCAACTTTATCTTTAAGTCCTAAAGGTTCGGCTAAAAAATCTATAGTCTCGCCGTCCATTAATGTCGAATCGAAATCAAAAACAGCCAATTTCAACATCTATCGCCTTTTTTTATTCAAATTTTATCAAAGAATGCCACCATTTAATCATTTTATGTTAAAATTCTCTAAAATCTCAATTTAAAGGAAACAAAATGGGTGTAAGTACTTGGCAAATTATCGTAATTTTATTAGTGATATTACTTCTTTTCGGTGGTAAAAAAATCCCTGAACTTGCTCAAGGTCTCGGAAAAGGTATCAAAAACTTCAAAGACGCCGTAAAAGAAGGCGAAGAAGAAGCGTCTGTAAAACCTACTGAAAAAGTAGAAGATAAAGCAAACACTACAACTACTCAAAATACTCAAAACACAACACAAAACAATGCTTGAAGATTTAAAACCGCATATTGCCGAGCTCCGCTCTCGGCTTATTAAAATAGTAGTAATTTATTTTATATTTTTCATATTGGCGTTCGTATTTTGGAAAGAGATATTCCAATGGATGAGCCAACCTCTATTAGAAGCGCTTAAAGTATCCAAAAACAGCGAAATTATCTTTACCGGACTTGCCGAGCCGTTTTTTACGGCTGTGAAGATTTCGCTTTTTGCGGGACTTTTTATGTCGCTGCCATTTATTTTGTATCAAATATGGGCTTTTATAGCGCCCGGATTATACGAACACGAAAAAAAACTTATCATTCCGTTCGTTTTTTGGGGAACGGTAATGTTTGTAGCCGGAGCGGCGTTTGCGTATTATGTCGTATTTCCGGTCGGGTTTAAAATGCTTATTCAATTCGGCGGTAGCGAATTTACGGCAATGCCGAGAATGAGCGAATACGTAAGTTTTTTCGGAAAACTGATGCTCGGATTCGGTATAGCGTTTGAAATGCCGGTAGTTACGTATTTCTTGGCAAAATTGGGTCTTGTTACCGACAGAACGCTAAAAGATTTCGCAAGATACGCAATTGTTATTATTTTCATCTTAGCGGCCGTTTTAACACCGCCGGATTTATTCTCTCAACTTGCAATGGCAACTCCTTTGCTCGTACTTTACGGGGTATCGATTATTATCGCTAAAATCGTAAACCCTGAAAAAGAAGAACCTCAAGAATCTCAAAAACCACAACAAAAAGAAAAAGAAAACTAATCTTTTTCTTTCTTTAATTATCTTTACTCAATATTTTTTCTATTTGCATTTTAATTTTTTTTAGTTAAAATTTCACCATAAATCCTCCGACCTGCTCTAGCCAAAACAAAAGTTTAGTCATATTGACTAAATAAAAATTATATGTTAAAATTACAAAAAAATTAACAGGAGGCGCGCAATGATTATTAAGAAAGAAGCAGCAAAAATTGTATTGGAACTGCTTAACAGCGATACAAAAACAATTAAAACGGAAGCTTTAAACAATGAAGCTGTAGAAGAGTTGAACCTTGGTGGAATTATCAGATTCCCAATGCCGGCGGTAGCTGAATTTACATATTCGGGTGCGATTGTAGCCGATGTACTTAACAGAGTTAAAGACAAAATCGAAAACATCGACGAATGGAAAGATAACTTCAAATGGGTAAGCAGTGAAGTTATCGCAATGATTGATGCTGCTGTAAAAAACAAAAACAAAACGACAAAAATTTCAAACGACGAACTTGAAAAAAGAGGATTTGCAGAAAATGGCGAATTAACTCAAGAAGCACTTGATTTATACGAAGCATACAAAATTACTAATCCTGAACTTGTAATTGATGCGGAGCTTGCAGAATACATAAGAAAATCACCTATGGGTCCGACAGATGCTCATTATCTACCGGTAGAAGGTAATAAAAAAGACTTACTTGAAGCGATGAGACTTATCGCATACTCTATTCCAAACGGAGAATTCTTCACATTCACCGAACTTGGACAAGCGGTAAAAGAAACATTAACGTACGGCGGATGGGCAAGTGAAGGAAGCGTACTTGATTTATCAATTTTAGAAGATATCGCAAAAGTAGCTGACGGAGAAGAAATCGACCTTGATAGTCTTGCGAATCTTGAAGCTTTAGGATATGTTGCCGATGTAGACGAATTAACAAAAGCCGGAGAAAAAGCTCTTGAAGTTTACAGAATCTACAAAGACAAAACAGAAAAACCTTTAAAAACATTCGCAATTTCCGAAGAAGAAGTTGAAACACTAAAAACTATTAAACATATTTGGGATGAAAAAGTTCCTGAAAACCCTGAAGAAACACCGACATTTAACGAAATTAAAGCGGAATTACTTGAAAGAAAAATCAGAGAATATAAAAAACTCCTTGAAAAATACGGTAGAAGACTTGATGAAATGCCTAAGAAAAAACAAGAAATCGCTAAAAAATTCGCTGATTTGGCTGATAAGAAAAAATGGTTCGATGAAAACTTCGATTTAAGAGAATACCTATACAGCCTTGAAGCGTTCGGACTAATTACTGAGGGTGTTGATGAAAAAGGAAAAGCCGTTTATTTCGTAACACCTGACGGAGAAAAAGTAATCGAAGATCAAAACTATGACGAAAGAGCGATTCACAGCTGGTCTGTTAAAACACTCGCTATTTCAAACAAAATCTTCAGCGCTCCGAATAGAGAGTGGGTGGAAGAAGCGAGAAGAGAAAGAATTCTCGGTACATATGAACCGAGTAAATCCGGACTTATGTATGAAGAACTTGCAACTCATCCGAAAATGCCTTATATGACAAGATATGAAATGGATATTTTCAAAATGATTCCGGATGCGGGAATTGCTTGTGAAAATATTCTTGAAGGTAAAGATGAAGACGAAAGAAGAAAAATCCTTGAAGCTATCGACAAACTTGAAGCAAAAGGATTCATCGAAGTTATGCCTGACGGACATATCGTAGAGACTGAATACGGAAAAATGATGGATGAAGCTATGAGCGGTGTTCCTGAAGGATTCGGAGCTCCTATTAATCCGACAATTTACAGAGTTGTAAAAGCTATTGCGGATACTGGAAGTATGTATGTAAAAGAACAAAAAGTAAGAATTCTTCCTGAAAACATTAAAAAAGCCATTAAAGCTTCAGGACTTAGCAAAGAAACATTCGATAAAGCGTATATCGCAGCAAGAGAAGCGAAATATCTCGGAAGAAATAGCGTAAACGAAGCTGGATTATTAATGCTAAAAGCGGTAGAAGCACTAAACGCTTAATCTTCTCCGCTTTTTTTATTAAACAGAATATATCTCTGACACCGCTTTCAAAACAAAAAGAAGCAAAAAGCCAAAAGGCTATTCACACTCTTCAAGAAGTTTATTTATATGAGAATCGTCATACGGGTCTGCATGAATATTTATAATCCACTTTTTATCAGGGTCGATTGCTCTTATCTTATCCTCTACGTTTTCGATTATCGTATGAGCGAGTTTAAGTTTCATATCCGGAGTCAATACCAAATGAACGTCAACAAAATTCCTATTTCCGGCTTTTCTGGTTCTTAAACAATGATAATCAAGCACTAAAGGCTCTTTTTTTATTATCTCTTTTATCTTTTCAACCGTCTCAAAATCCAAAGACACATCAAGAAGTATCTCAAATCCCTCTTTTACGATTTCACTTGCTTCTTTAATAATATAAATACCTATCAAAATAGACAAAATAAAGTCGATATAATACCAACCGGTAAGCTTTACAATGATTAAAGAAACCAAAACCGCACCGTTTGTCAAAAGGTCCGTTTTGTAATGAAGTAAATCGGATTTAATTACCAAATGATTTGTTTTTTTAACCACATAAGCCAAAAACAGCACCAAAGCAAGAGTGGCAAGCATAGAAAAAAGCATTACGTAAATAGATATATTTATTTCGGTAATAGCTTCGTGGTGAATTATTTTTCTGATACCTTCATAAATAATAAAAAGACCGCTCGCACTAATAAAAAGCCCCTCGAAAAGTGCGGCAAGCCCTTCAATCTTACCTTTTCCGTAATTAAATTTATGATCGGGCTTACTCTCACTTACCCTAACGGCGATATTGTTGAAAATAGAAATCACCATATCCAAAATCGAATCAAGAGCACTTGCAATAACAGCCACACTTCCGCTCATAAAACCTACAACAACCTTTGCAACGGCTAAAACCAAAGCGGTAAGAGTGGCTACCGTAGTAGCCAAACGAGGTAAACTCATCAAAATCCTTTTTTGCGTGAAATATTATTTATTAAATCGATCCAAGTCAAGATAATTTAATACCGTTTTTTAAAATATCTATTAAAACGGTAGCGTAAGAGCCTTTTGGAAGCGTAAAAACTATTTCGTATTGTGCGTAATCTTTTAGATAATTTTTCTCTAATATTTCAGGAAAAATCCACGCAGCTCTTCTATCGCCTTTTGCCGGAATAAGCTCGTCGTATTTTTCTTCTATTTCTCTTGCTTTGTCTTTAGCTCTTAGAGCCTTTTTACCCGGCAAAAGGCCTGTAACGGTGATGTCTTTATTTAAAAACCTTTCGGTATCTTCTACATTTTCCAAATAAAAGAATTTACCCACCGGATAGTGACTCATCACGTCTCCAGGTAAAAGTTTAAACGGATGTTTTTGAGCTTTTACAAATTTTATAAGCTCTTTATCATATCCGGCAAACTGAAGCTCTTTTTCGCTTAAATCGAAAATATTACTAAGTTTTATTCTCTCATTTAGCCAATCGTTAAAGAGTTTTGATTGATAAGCGCTTATTAAAAATTTTTCAAGTTTTCTATTTTTTACGAATTTGTCACCTTCGATTATAGCCTTGCCCTCTTCCCAGTTATTTCCGAATTTTCCGAATCTTTGATATCCGAAAAAGTTCGGAATTCCGTATTTTTTAATCTCTTTTAACACACTATCAAGCTTCTTTGCATCCACAGGAAGTACTTTTTTTAATCTAACAAAAAACTTATTACCTTTTAAATGTCCGATTTTAAGCTTATTTCTATGCAAATCCTGCTCGACGATTTTAATTTGTTTATCTTGAAATTTATTTATTTCGTCTCTATATTTTCTCGGAACGCTTATCCATTGAATAGTCATACCTTCTTTATCTTTAAGACCTGCATAACCCATCTCTTTTAATTTGATACCTGTAGCACTTGAGATTCTTTTTAACATCTCATCGGTTGTTAAACCTTTTTTTCTAACCTTTAGCATAAGCCACTCGCCCGTATGAGCGAACGGATAAAGAGGTATCTCCTCAACAACGAAATTTTCGCTGTTTTTATTAAAATGAAAGTTTATCGGTGCATGAGAATATATCATTTCTCTTCCTTTAATTTTTTTAGTACGAAGTGCGTCATAAACACTAATTGAAAAGTATATCCAAATAATGAAACAATAGGTATGAAATAAACGATTGAGGTTAAAAACACCAAAGCCCAAATTTTGGAATTATATTTTTTCTCTATTTCATCCGGATTTGCAAAAAGATAACTACTATCAAAAACAAGAGGCTTTTTATTTAGCAAACTCCACATAAAAAGCTGATACAAAATATTTACAACCGGAATAAATAAAAAGAAAAACGTAAAAATAAAAATAACGAAATAGATTAAAAATGATTTTATAGAAACCAAAACACCTTTTAGGGTATCATTAAAAGTCGGTTTTTTAGGTGTGAGATTATAGTGTTTTTCGTTAATTCTAATAACGATATGATCGATAAAAAAGCTTGAAAACACTCCTAAAGTCGAAATTACAGCCAAATAATAAAAAATAAAAATCACTAAACCGCTACCGATAGTAGCAAGAAAATTTTTTATACTCTCACCAAAAGGAATATAAGAGACATACCCCTCTAAAAAAGCGTAAATATTATCGCTGAAAAAGTAAAAAACCACACCCCAAAATAGTATCGACAAGATAAAAGGTAAAAAAGTGTATTTTAAAATTTTTCCGTCAAACAAATCGACAAGAGCTTTCATAAATTTTCCTTAAAAATGATTTTCTTTACAAATATTTTTATATTTTCCTCTTTTTGTTACGGCAAAAACGGTTATTTTTGTTTTTGTCAGTTTCGCAAGATTTGAAATTATAGACAAGTTTCTTTTAGGGAATGTGAAAAGTATTTCATATTCTTCTCCGCTACACCCCATATTTTTAGGAATTTTTTTTAAAAACTCATATCCGACATTCGAAATTTTAGATATTCTCTCAAGCTCTTTAAAAAGCCCGTCACTTATATCGCAAGCCGAAGTGATGTATTTTGAAGCTTTGTAAAAAAATTCGTCTCTTAATTTCGGTGTTATAAATTTAGAAGTTTTAGGGATTTTTCCACCTCTTAAAAGAGTCTTCAAATCTCTATCGACACTTCCCAAATCTCCAGTAAAGGCAACGAATTCGTTTAGTTTCGCTTTTCTAAATACAGGTCTTTTACTCTCACCGATAAAAGTCATTGAAATTGCTATTTTTTCGTTTTTTATAGTATCGCCACCTATTATTTCATATCCGAACTCTTTTGCGGCTTTGTTAAATCCAGAAGCTAAAAGTTTAATTTCATGCAAACTAAGACTTTTTGGAAAACCTATATCAATAAGAGCATATTTAGGCTTTGCATTCATTACGATTAAATCGCTTAAATTAACAAGAGAGGCTTTGTAACTTATCTCATCAAGCTCAAACCACTCTCTTTTAAAATGTATATCTTCAAAAAAACTATCGCTCGCATAGACTTTGCCGTCTATAAAAGCTCCGTCATCACCGATATGTTTAGAGTTTATCCGTTTTATAAAAAACTCTTCTTTCATAAAAACGCATCCGCACTTTCCGGTAGTTTATCTAAAATATCAAGTAAATCTCTCTCCCAATTTTTTAAAGTACTTTTTGCTAAAAGTTCCGCTTTTCTCATACCCTTATACAATTTATAAGCTTCTTGAACCTCTTTTCTTGTAGGTTCACGTCTAACGGCAACATACCCGGCAATTTTTGACGGATTATTTACAATATCTCCACTTTCATCAATTGGGTCTACATGGACATCCACCCAATAATGTTTTCCGTCTTTTCTTAAGTTCATAACCATTCCGTTCCAGTGTTCACCTCTTTCAATAGTATCCCACATATCCCTAAAAGCGGCTTCGGGCATAAACGGATGTCTTACAACCGAGTGAGGATTACCTACTAAGTCCTCTTTTCTAAATTTCGTCATTTTTCTATATGCAAGAGAAGCAAACGTAATAATTCCTTTTAAGTCCGTTCTTGTTATCAGAGCTCTTGCGTCAAGTCCTTCGCTTTGAAAAGTTGCTTCTTTCCATATCGGCGTAACTTTTGGTGTCGCAGCCATTTATCTAATCCTCCCAGCTTTTATTATATTATTTTATCTAAAAATAGTTTCCAAAATCCAGCCCTACCATATTCGCACCGAACGATTCGTTAAACGGAGGGTTTTTATCTTTTGTCTGAAGCATTTTGATATCGTTCATCGACGAAATGCCCTTCGGACATACCATAAAACATTTTTGACAACTAACACATGAATAAAGCGATTTATCTTTTGCAAGCTCTGTTCTCTCTTGAGTATCGCGTTTATCTCTACTGTCATATACGAAACGATAAGTTTTAGTAAAAGCAAAAGGCCCTGCGAAGTTTTTATCATAATCAAGCGCTTCACATTCACTATAACACGCCATACACATAATACAATCGGTTTGTTTGTCATAAAGTTTTAAAAGTCCCGGGCTTTGTAAATTTTCGATATTTTCATCAATCTCATCGACAAACCAATTTTCAAGCTCTTTTATTGACTTTTCCAAATACGAATGATCAACAACCAAATCTCTTAAAACTTTAGTGTTTTTCAAAGGTTCGATTACAACATCGTCTCCGAATTTAGAAAGTTTTTCTTTACAAGCAAGAACGCTTTGTCCGTTTACTCTTATAGCACACGTACCGCATATACTGCTTCTACAAAAACTTCTATACGTCAAACTCCTATCTTTATTTCTTAATTTATCGAGCACTTCTAAAATGGTTTCGTCTTCTTTTACTTCAATATTATATTCTTGAGTAAACTCTTTTTCTCCGTCAAATCGTTTTATCAATAACTTCATCAAGCACCTTTGTAATTATCTCTAATGATTTCTTCGGGTTTTCTTTGTATAAAGAAATAAGATAATTCAAGTCCTTTTTATCAAAATTCGAATCACGATGCAAGTAATATCCGATAATTTGTAAAAAATTTCGAGGATTTTCACTAAAAACGGCCCTTTCAAAGTCTAAAAACTTAACAGAATCTTCAGTTTTAATAATATGATAATACCTCCCGAGCTGTTTATGAAACACCCCTAATCTATCAAGCTCGTAAGCTCCTTTTAGTGCTTCTTTTATCGTTACGTAATACTCTTTTTTTCCTATAAACTCTTTTAACGGTTTTCCCTCAATCAATTCCATTACAAGATATTTTTTACCCCTAAAAATAGGTTTTGGAGCAAACGTGCCTTTTAGATAATTTAAAATTTCCCATTCTTTGTCTATTTCGTAAGATTTCGACCATTTTAAAGCTGCAAACTCTCCGTTTTCAAGACGTACTTTATAAACTTCGCCTCTATTACCTTCGCCTATTTTTTCAATAACGTCATATCTCATTAAAAAACAACCTTAAAAAATTTTTGGAATTATATAAAAAGAGGAGAAAAAGAATTAAGAGAAAGTGATTTTAACTTCCGTTTTATTTAAATCCCAAAACGCATCTTTAGGGTCGGTTCCGCAAGCCACGTTAATAAGCTGAGTAACTTGTAAAATAGGCTCTTCATATCCGTCCATAGCTTTATGACATAATGGACATGGAGTAGCCACTACGTCAGCTCCCGCTTCTTTTGCTCCGTCAAGTGGTTTTACTGCAAGTCTCTCTTTTTGTTCAGGGTCAGTAAATCTTGCGTGATATCCACAGCAAGTGTTTTCGTTTTGATACCCTTCTACAAGCTCACAACCAAGAGGTTCTAAAATTTCTCTTAATACGGTAGGATTTTCCGGATCGTCAATAGCTACTTCATTCGGTGCCAATACGTGACATCCGTAGTAAGGTGCGATTTTCACTCCGTTGAACTTTCTTTTGATTTTACTTTTATAAGTATCCATACCGATAAAATCTCTAATTAAATTCAAAGTATGATAAATTTTTGCCGTACCTTTATATTCAAGTCCCTCTTCAGCCAAAATTTCGTTAATTTTAGCTTTTAATTCAGGATCGCTATCAAGTGCAAGTTTTGTTTTTGCAATAATCATATAACAAGTATTACAAGGAGTATATAAATCCACTCCTTTTTCTTCCGCAAGTGCGATATTTCTTGCATTCAATCCGTAAACGATGTTTTTGTTCGTTTCATCAATTACTCCGCCTCCACAACACGCACTTCTTTCTAATAATACGCCTTCAACTCCCATTTTTTCTAAAAAATCGGTAGTGATATCATAGTTGTGAATATCAGCTCCCTGGAAACAACATCCCGGATAAATTCCTATTTTTTTCATGAAAGTTCCTTTTGAATTTTTTTGATGAAGTTTTGGAATTTTTTAATATCTTCAAACGGTTGAGGACCGAACTCTTCTTCGCTCATACCGCGTTTTCTAAACTCTTCTTCGAGTTTTTTAGTCGCAGCTTTTCCTTTTTCGTCACTAAATGCAACTTCAGGTAAGTGCCATTTATCGATTTGTCCTGTTTCAAATACAGTTTGGAACCAGAATTTCGCTCTTCTTGTAGCGATATTATCTTCACCTGCCGCATCTTTTGCAATACGTCTAAGCTCAAGTATATCATCTCCCGGTGCAATACCTTTAGGACACGCCGCAAGACACATTTGACACTGTACGCATTCCCAAATTCCGTGGTCTTCCGCTAATTTTATTCTCTCTTCCACATCAATTCCGTCTCTTGTGTCCATAATGAATCTGAAAGCTTTTGTTAATTGGAACGGCCCTAAATATTTTTCATCCCCCTCAAGTGCGTTACATTGTCCGTAACACGCCATACATAAAATACAATCGGTTTGTTTGTCATATTTTGCAAAATCTTGAGGTGATACTAAAGATTCGCTTTTGTCGTTATCAGGCACGACTTTAGGATCCGGTACCAAGTAAGGTTTGATTTTTTTAAGTTTATTAAATGCCGGTTCTTGATCTACTACGAGGTCTTTTACAATCGGCAAATGATGTAAAGGTTCGATTTTGATTACGCCGTTTTTGATTTTATCTTTTGCTTGAATTTTACAAGCAAGTCCGGCACGGCCGTTAATAATCATTGCACAACTACCGCAAATCGCACTTCTACAAAAAGCTCTAAACGTTAAAGAAGCGTCGATTTTATCTTTGATATACATTAAAAGTTCAAGGACAGTTAAGCTATCCTCAACCTCAACTTCAAAACTTTCCCAATAACTCTCGTTCGTCTCGGGATTATATCTTTTGATTTTTGCAGTATACGCGATTTTTTTCATTTTCCATCCTTTTGATGTCTATTTATTATAGCAAAAATTTTTCAAAATCAGATAAATTTTATCCTATATAATTTTTACTTATGATATGTTATAATTTTACCCGTCTCCCGGTAGCTCAGTTGGATAGAGCGTCGGATTCCTAATCCGAAGGTCGTGGGTTCAAGTCCCGCCCGGGAGACCATGTTAAGTGAAAAGTGTAAAGTGAAAAATGTAAAAGTTCACTTTTCACTCTTCATTTTTAACTTTTCACTAATATTTTCTTTCTGCCGGCTCATACAAGCTTAAGTCAACTTCACCTTTTTCATAATTGAAACTTCCGTCACTATTTTTAGTAATCATTGAGTGATACAAGAAGTTTTCATCATCTCTTTTCGGATAATCGTCTCTGTAAAAACTACCTCTTGATTCTTTTCTTTGTAATGATGCATAAGCAAGTACGTCAGCAATTTCAAGCAAGTTGAAAAATTCAAGAGTTGCTTGCAAGTCAAGATTGAATACTTTTGATTTATCTTCAACTCCAAGATTATTATGAGCTCTTTCGATTAAGTTTTTAAGTTTGTCATAACCTTCTTGCATCTCTTTTTCATTTTTGAATACACCGAAGTGTTTAAACATAATCTCACCGAGTTCGTCTCTTAAATCTCCGAGAGTCTCTTTACTTTCTCTACTCATAAGTTCTTTGATAAATTTAACATCGTCATTTAATTGCCCTTCGCCACCATCGATAAACTCATGAGTTTCGGCATATCTTACCGCTTCTCTTCCGGCTACGTCACCGAATACCACGATATCAAGAAGCGAGTTTCCTCCGAGTCTGTTAGCTCCGTGAACGCTGACACACTGAGCTTCACCGGCCGCATACACTCCGGCAATAGGAGTTTCACATCTTACGTTTGTATGGATTCCACCCATCGCGTAGTGCGCAGTCGGCTTAATCGGAATAGGCTCTTTTATAGGGTCGATACCCTCAAAATCAATCGCAAGTTCTCTAATTTGCGGTAGTCTTTCTTTAATTTTTTCAGCTCCTAAGTGAGTCAAATCAAGATGAACATATTCTCTTCCCTCTTCGTCTTTAAATCCTCTACCCTCTCTAATTTCAGTCATAATACTTCTACTAACCAAGTCTCTTGGTCCTAATTCCATTTTTTCAGGAGCGTATTTGCTCATAAATCTCTCACCTTTATTATTTAAAAGATGACCGCCCTCACCTCTTGCCGCTTCAGATACCAAAATCGCCGATTTTCTAAGTCCTGTAGGGTGGAATTGTAAAAATTCCATATCTTTAAGCGGAAGTCCCGCTCTAAGTGCAGCAGCCGTTCCGTCTCCGGTACATCCAAGAGCGTTTGAAGTATATCCCCAATAAATTCTACTATGTCCGCCTGTTGCTAAAATAATCGATTTTGCTTTTATAAGCTCTATTTCACCCGTAGCGATATTAATCGCAGTAACCCCGATAGCTCTTTTTCCGTTATGAACGATATTTAGCATAAACCATTCGTTTAGGAAATTTACGCCTTCTCTTATACATTGTTCATATAGAGTATGTAACATTACGTGCCCCATTTTATCGGCACTATAACAAGTTCTGTCTTTACTTGCACCACCAAAAGGTCTTTGTGCTATTTTTCCGTTATTAAGCCTTGAAAACGGAACTCCCATATGCTCCATTCTTCTAATAATTTTCGGAGCTTCGTAACACATAAACTTAACGGCTTCTTGGTCCGCTAAATAATCGCTTCCTTTGATAGTATCGAACGTATGAAGTTCTTCGTTGTCGCTCGGGTCTACGTTTGCAAGAGCGGCATTAATACCACCTTGCGCCGCACCAGTGTGCGAACGAGTAGGATAAACTTTTGTCAATACAGCAGTTTTCAGGTTCTTGTTTTCTTTTGCCGCGCTTAACGCCGCATATAATCCGGCACCGCCGGCACCTACGATTAATACATCAACTTTCATTGTGCCCCTTTAAGTGAATTTATCAACATTATACCCAATAAGTTTTACTTATATCTCAAAAATAACCCAAAAAATAAGGGGCTAAAAAAGATTTGTTACTTTACGAAACTTGATTAAAATTTAGAGGTTACCTGATAGTAAAGATTTAAAAGCAGTTTTTGAATCTGAAGATCGATAATTTTTTGATTTATTTGCATTACTTTATAAGAATTTTCTAAAATTTTAAGATCCAAAACAGTTGTATTTCCGGCTTTTATGGACTCTTTTGTCGATTCTATCAAATTCGCATAAGCCTTTTCGTTTTCTTTGTAAATTTTCTTTTTATTTTGTAGGGTTTTAATCTGAGAAATAATCATTGCATAAGTATTTAAAAGATTTCTTTTAGTATCGAGTGTTTCGTATCGTGACTTAATATAACTAAGTTTTGTTTGTTTAACTTTATCTGTAGAAGTAAAATCAATAGGTAAAGTAACACTTAAACCTACATTGTAGTAATTGTTGCTATCATCATGATACTTTGACGTTTCATTTGTATAATCCGTAATTTGATAATTGTAACTTGCATTAAAAGATATCGTCAAAAGTTGATTTCCAAGCTGCATTTTATAAAGATCGTATTTTATTTTGTCATTGATTTTCGAACTAATAAGCTGTAAATTGTTATTAATAAAATCATTTTTCGAAATAATTTTAAAATACGGAAGTTTTACCTTTTCAATATCCAAATCCGAAAGGTTTTTAAAAGAAAATTTTAGTTGTTTTTCATTAAATTTTAAATCTTCGTAGCCTAATTTTATATTGTTTAAGTTTATAATCGCCTGGTTTAAAAACGTAGAATCGCCCGTGCCGTTTAAAAAGTCCTCTTTTTTCTTTTTGACATCTATTTTTGCGTTTTGAATATTTAGCAGTGCAATTTCTTCATTTAATTTATTGATTTTATAATCATACACAAGTTCGTATGCTTGTTTGATTAAAGCTCTTTTTTGAAGTTCTATCTGTTTTAGATTATAGTTTTTTAGATTTTTTGCATATTTAATCGAATAATAAATTGCCCCCGTTTTAAAAATCGGCTGGTTTATCGAAACGGAAAAAGTTTGAATATTTTGTTTTGTGGTATGTAAAGAGTTGTTTTGAGATATCGAATATTGAAGAATTATAGGATTAATCCAACTCTTTTGAGTCTCTTTTGCCGAATAAATAGACCTTTGTTTGTCTAAATTTAAAAGTTTTAGCTTCAAATCAGAAAGGATATTTTGATTGGCAAAAAGAAAAACGGGAATTAAAAAAGCTGTTTTTTTCATCTACTTCCTTATTTAATCGATTCTTTTAATCTGTCAAAACCTTCGTCAATCTCTTCTTTCGTTATTGTTAGAGGAGGTAAAAATCTTACAGATTTTTCACCGGCTTTGAGTACTAAAACTCTGTTTTCAAACGCTTTTTTCACAACTTCGTCTCTAACTTCCACACTATGAGCTCTAAGCGCTCTCATAAGCCCGAATCCGCTTACACTTTCGAACTTATCAGGAAACTCTTTTACAATCTCAAGCAGTCTGTTTTCAAAATATTCCGTAGTCTCTTTTAACATACCGCTTTCATAATATTCATCCAAAATCTTAATTACCTCAAGCCCGGCTCTTGTTGAGAGATAGTTCCCACCAAAAGTACTTCCGTGGTCACCAGGCTTTAGTACGTCACTAAGCGTTGTAATCACCGCACCGATAGGTACGCCTCCTCCAAGACCTTTTGCTAATGTTACTATATCAGGATTAATTTTATATAAATTACTCGCTAAAAATTCCCCCGTTCTATATATTCCCGTTTGTACTTCGTCTACGATAAGTAAAATATCTCTTTTTTTAAGCTCTTCACTTAATTTTTGAATCTCTCGGATATCAAAAGGATTAACTCCTCCCTCTCCTTGGATAAGCTCTATCATAACGGCTATCGTTTTATCGTCGATTTTATTATAGATATCCTCTATATTTTTCGCGTAAGTAAATCCGTCGGGAAAAGGTCCGAAATATTGATGAAATTTAGGCTGTCCTGTAGCTTTTAGAGTCGAAATGGTTCTTCCGTGAAAAGAGTTTTCAAGAGTTATGACTTTATATCTTTTAATCTCCCCGTTTATTTCTCCGTATTTTCTTGCGATTTTAAGAGCCGTTTCGTTTGCTTCCGCACCGCTGTTACAAAAGAAAACGCCCCCGTTTTCAAGTCCGCTTTTTTTTACCAAAATTTCAGCCAATTTTTCTTGAGGCGGAATTCTATATAAATTCGAAATATGAATGATATTTCTTGCCTGTTCGCAAATTGCGTTTGAGAGTCTAACGTTTCCGTGTCCAACGCTTACAACTCCGATACCGCTTGTAAAATCTATATATTCGTTATTGTCTTTATCCCACAATGTCGCACTCTCTCCTCTTACGAACTCAACGTCGAATCTTGCGTATGTGTTTAATAGGTATTGCATTTTCTCTCCTTATCTTTCGTAAAAAGTTATTTCGAATTCACTAATATCGTTTTTACTAAAAACGCCTATTTCTTTATTTTTAAGCATTGCAAGAAAGCTCATTAAATTTTCAATCTCTTCTTCTTCCGCATCACCAAAAAAAAGGCTGATTTTCTTTGCGGAATCGATAAGATAAAGCACTCCCGCAACTTCTTCAAGAGTCGTATCGTGATTTTGTATCTCTTTTTTAACTCTTAAAGATTTTAGGGCGATTTCCACAAAATCTTCAAAATCCATATCCTCTTTTAACTCTTCGTCGTATATATCAAAAACATATGCGAGTCTCCCGAGCAGTAAAGGAAGTTGTTTTGAGGTTTTAGGAATATCCACTTTTGAAAATTCGTCTCTTCCGCCAAGTACTACATAATCTTTTAAAACGTGTTTTGGGGTTTCGTTATAAAATATAACCAAGTCGCTTTCATTCAAAAAATTTTCGTCTTTATTGGTAAAAAAATCGCCTTTTTTTTCAAACATTTTTATGTCCTTTAATTATGGTATAATTCGCGCCCTAAAAATTTATAAAGGATTATACTTGTTTTCAAAAATTTTACAAAATTATAACGCAAAAAACACTAAAAACGACATTTTAGCGGGTATTGTGGTATCCGTCGCATTAATTCCGGAAGTTATCGCTTTTAGTTTCGTAGCGGGTGTTTCTCCGATTGTCGGGCTTTATACCGCTTTTATTTTAGGACTTATTGCGGCAGCATTCGGTGGAAAACCGGGAATGATAAGCGGGGCTGCGGGAAGCGTAGCGGTCGTGGTAGTTGC
>Ga0256843_1000534_pt1 | contig 32426 bp, 53 predicted proteins | sample AlvinellametaG_FD_191572 | JGI IMG/M metagenome (GOLD analysis project Ga0256843, IMG submission 191572) | Pompeii worm associated microbial communities from hydrothermal vent at the East Pacific Rise, Pacific Ocean - Alvinella | ecosystem: Host-associated > Annelida > Integument > Unclassified ...
GTTGGTTAGAGCACTCGGCTCATAACGGAATTATGAAGAGTGCGAATAAGCCCTAAATAACGGCTTTAAAAGGTTTAAAATTTTATTGGGTGTTCACTTGGGTGTTCACTTTAACATTTGGTAGGGGTTCTTAGCTCAGTTGGTTAGAGCTCCCGGCTCATAACCGGGCGGTCATTGGTTCGAATCCAATAGAACCCACCATTTTTACTTAAAAGTTATCTTTTTTCTTTATTTTTTCCATACTTCTACCACCAAAATATGCACCAAATGCAGTAATTGCTAAAATTTGAAATAAATCTACAAAATTATCAGCTATTTTAAAACCACCAATATTACCACTTGAAAAAGCCATTGCTGTAAGTACCACAAGTAAAAATATAAGTGTAAGTGGTCTTACATTTTTAGCTAACCATCCACTTTTATTATCGCTAGTCCATCTGTTAGAGATATTATCGTTTTCATTTTGCACTAAACCATAATCAAGTTCTTTATCTTTGATACCTAGTTTTTGCATTTCCAAAGTATGACTAAGATTTGTTTTAAGCTTTTCATTTTCTTTTTCAAGTCGTTCTTCATCACTTGTTATTAAATCATCAGCTACTTTACCTATCGTTTCAACTATTCCACCACCGAAAAAATCCATTAAACCCATTTTATGCTCCTAAAACTCTATTTATCCAACCAGCTAAATACTTTTTGTTTGCTGGTCTTCTTTTTACTAAATACATATATCTAGCAATTTTTGTCAATCTAAATTTAGATACCAATAGTTCAACATCCATAGCATTTATCTTTTCTAATGTTTTTGAACCAATCACACCATCCGGGTGACTACCTACAACCATTTGAAGTAGCTTACTTGATGTTCTTACACCCATATTAACAGCCGTATCAAATACTTCATAAGCTACTAAATCATCAGCAATATCATCACCTTTTACTTTATCCCAGTAGTCTTTTTTATAAATATCTTTTGCACCTTGAGTAGTTAGGTTTTTTATATCTATATGTGGATAAGCCCTTTTAGATATACCAAACTTAGTTTCACCACCTCTATCAGTTGGGTCATTTACATAACCACCCTCATTTACTAAAATCTTATCAATCGCATTTTCAAAATTTGCCACTTTAATTACCTCCTACAAGTTTTATAAGTGTATTTCTTACCTTTTTACCTATGATACTTACAACATCATATTCAGGTAGTTCTTCTTTATTTCGTATAGCATAGATATTACTGATAATGCTGTAGACTTCAGATAAAACCAATATGTTCATACTTACAAAAAGTAAGCTGGTCATATCTACATTCATACCTTTACCACCTATGGCTAAAACTAAAGGAATAATTATCAATGATAATTTAGATACTATTCCATACTTCATTTTATTAGATGTGATACTTTCGTTTATGGCTCGTGCTTTCATCAACCCACTTACATAATCAATAATCAATAAAATACTAAACATAGTAAAAGCTTCTGTATCTATTCCTAGATAAAGCATAAAGGTAGATATAGCCACCATTACACTATTAAAAAAAACTTTTCCTACAGTCGTTGCCGTTGTTTCCACTATTGCCATTAAATAAAACCCCTATCTAAAAATATATACTTTGCATATAGCAATACTGGTATAAGTATCGTTGCTAAAAAGTCTTTTAGTTCAGCATTTCCATAACCCTTACTATCTCTATACTCTTTTAATGCAGCAATAACTACAACAGCAGCTAAAGCTACATCATTTGAATATAGTGATAGTGCTATATAAATCAATGCACCATAAAAACTATGTAGTAACTTATCTTTAGGAATATTCCCAAGTGCTATAAATATTTTCTTCATTTTTACCTCTTTAATTTTCAAATTCCAAACTTGTAACCCAACCATTCACATCAAAAGTATGTGATACTGATTTGATTTGATACTCACCATCATCTTCAAGTGTATCTATCAGTACCAACTTACCACCAGCAAATATAATTTCACCCTCTATAGTTAAACTCCCACTTACTAGACCTTGATTTGCTTTATCTAGCTTGGCTTTTGCTTTAGTCATAGCTTCAGCTTCATTTTTAAAGCTTCCTTGGTTCACCAGGCACGGCTTACCACTTCCAGCTATCACTTCAACGGCTTTATTTGTTTTGGTATCGTGATAAGTGCTTTTACAAGATTTGTATAGTGTTTTATTGCTATGTTTGATTGATAGTGTAGATGTGTTTTTTTCGCTTATTATATATGATGGTAGTTCATCATTTTTCTTATCATCTTTTATCTTTTTTGTGAAGATTAAAGTATTGTTTTTGATGTTAAATATTGAGTTATAATCTTTTGCTAATCTATTTAAAAAGTGTAAATCACTTTCACCACTTTGTGCTAAAGATGTTATATAAATATCATCAAAATCACTTTTTAGTTTTAGTCCACCACGGTTAGCTATTTGGCTGCATATATCTTTTATAGATACTTTTTCATAGGTAATATCTCTTTTTTCTTTTAGCTCACTTCCAAAGTTCACACCAGTAGCACTAATACTAAGTACATTATTATCAGTTCGTTCAGTAGTTTGTACTGTAAACAATCCACAAAATGTAAGAGCTTCACCATATCCTAGATATAGTTTTAGTTCATCTTTGTATTTAGGTCTAGCAAATTCACCACCAACTTCAATACTTAGTTCATCAGCTTTTTCATTTGCTTCATCTTTAAAAGTGATAGTATGATTTTCTTTTTTTAGCTTGAGTGATACATCTACACCATTTGCTAAAATCATAAAATTAGGATAATTTACTCCCATAATGTTTTAGCCTTTTTGATTTGTTGTTTTGGTATATCAATAGTTGGTAAGTTCACAACATCACCATCACTTAAAACTGGTGTAGTTACCAGGTGTGGATTTGCTTCAATCACTTTTTCTACTACTTGTTTATCAAGTGTTTTATAGTAAGTGTTTATGATGGTATCTAGTCTATCACCGTTTTGTGCTGTAGTTGTTTTCATCTATGACCCAACAACTTGTAAAGTGATTTTGTATGATTGTCTTAAAAACTTACCATCATCTAAAAAGCTTTCTTGTTCAGCTTCTATATTGAAAATAAGAATAGTTTTTATACTACTATCTGTTATAAATGTAAGTGGTTCACCTAGTTTTGCTAAGTCTTCAAACTCTTTTAGTTGCTTTTGACTTTTAACTATCAAAGTACCCTCTATTTCAAGGTTTTCTTCATACTTACCACTTTTTTGAAAACTATCAAAGTTACCTAGCTTTTGGTGTGCTGAAAATCTGATATTTAGTGACTTCTTTATTTTTTCAAAGTTTGTTTTATTTATTTCAAATTTAAAATCACCAATCATACCTAGCACTTTGCACACTCCTATATTATTTATAAGATTTTATTCAAAAAGTGGGCTAATTAAAAAGGGACAAAAAATAATTCTTTAGATATTTTCATCACTTAGCCCTCTATGGCTTTTTGTTTTTGCTATGGCTTTTTTAACACTTGCTTCTATTTGTCTTTGTAAATCTTTTGGAATTTTCCCATCTTTTACATCTAGTTTTATATCACCAAAATTTATAGTAATATTTTGTGATATATCTTGTTTTGTTATTACTTTTGGTTGTTGTGTTGGTAACTTTGTATAGTTTATATTTGGTTGTGCTGCTACAAGTTGTGAACTTATAGCTGTAGCTGTAGCCACCTTTTTAACTGTTGCACCTACTTTATAGCTTGTATTGTTTGATGGTTTCTTTTTTTCATCTTCATCATCACCAAAACCAAAGAACCCTTTTATAGATGAACCAATACCCTTAACCTTATCAAGTGCTGTACCCATCCATTCAAACTTACTAGCCAACCAGTTAAATAAACCACTCCATAAGTTACTAATAGTTTCTATAGGTGAAGTGAAAAGATTTGTAACAAATTCACTACCAGCACTAAAGATAGATTTTATACCATCCCATACAGCATTTACACCATTTCTAAACCATTCAAACTTATTATAAGCCAAAACAAGACCACCAACCAATGCAGCAATAGCAACTACAACTAAACCTATTGGGTTTGCAGCCATTGCTATATTTACACCAATCATAGCCGTTCTAAATATTCCACTTGCTACAGCTGCTACTTTTTGTTTAGCTCCAAGTATTCCAGTCCACAAGCTTAAAGCTTTTGTTTTAACTGTTGCACCAAGTGTAGCTAGTCTAAATCTATTCATAGCCAATCTATAGCCTTTGATTACTGGTAAATTTGCTAAAAATGAACCTCTAAGTGATAACATTGCTATTCTATGTGCAAATGCTACTATTTTTGCTGTTTTACTAATAGCTACAAAAGAAAATATCCCAACAACTGTATAACCAATAGCTGAACTTAAAAGTGGAAATTCAGTTATCAAAGTATCAAGACCAACAGCTAAAGCACCAACTATAGTACCAAGTGTAGATACAGCCGGATAAAGTACCTTACCAATAGTAGCCCCAAGGTTTGATAGTTGATTTCCTAGCTTTTCAAATCCTTTACCTTGTTGTGTGGCTTTCATCATATCATCAACTGTTTTAGTACCATTTTGCATAGATTTACTCATAGCATTTATATTAGTTTTTAGTTCATCTACTTCACCATAGTAAGCTGTAATAAACTTCATACCCTCTTCAGTACCAAAAGCTTTTTTTAATTCTTGCTTTTCCATATCATCTAAAGTATCACCGTATTTTTTTCTAAGTTCTTCTAAAATTAATGGTGCTGATTTAAGCTGATTGTTACTATCTAAAAATTCTAATCCTAGTTTCTTTTGTGCTCCAACTGCTCCAGTTAAAAAACCTTTATATGCTGTAGCTGCTTCACTACCACTAGCAAATGATTTTTGCATTTGACCAAGTATCGCTATTTGTTCAGCTAGTGGTACATTTGATGTAGTTGCTTGTGCTCCTAAAGTTTCTATAGCATTTTGCATTTTAGTACCATCTGTTTTAAACATCTGTACAGCTGTACCAATTCCAGCACTAAAACTTTCACCAAATTTTATATCTTTTTCTTCTTGAGATAATTTATCCCAACCTTTTATAGTACTAGCCCCAAACTCTTGAAACTGTTTGTTATAGATACCATAACCAGTAGCAAAAAACGAGGTCATTTGTTCAGTAGTGGACTTTGTAGCACCAGCTGTAATAGCAGCCATTCTAGTAAACTTACCAACAGCTTCATCACCAAGGCTAGATATACCACTTTTTATATCGTATGCTGCTTTTATAAATTGTGGTGTAGTAGTACCAGCAAATTGATTACTAAAGTCTTTGGCTTCTTGAGTGATTTTAGATATACCAACATCACCTATCTTTAGTGATTTAAGTTCACCTTGTGCTTTTAAAACTTCACTTCTTAAACTTATCACACCACCAATAGCCATACCACTACCAAGTGTTGCTAGTAAGCTATCTTTTTGACCCATTAAGTTATTTTTTTCTATTTGGATTTTACCCTTGATTAAAAGGTTCTTTTTTAAATCTCTTAGTTTGCTATTTAGTTTTGTAGTGTATTTAGAAAAGTTGTTTAAATCTACACCACTTGCTTTTAAAGTACGACCTAGTTTTACAAACTCTTTTCTATTTCCTTGAGTGTTCTTTTGAAGTTCTTTAAATCGTTTTATATTGATTTTGGTTTTATCCATTTTTTTGATTTCTGAACCAATTTGTGATATACTCTTAGTAGATGATTTTATAGAGGAGTTAAAAGATGAAGCTATTGCACCACCAATTACCACACTTAAAGCTAATTTTTCCATTTGTACTATCTCCTATATTTATATCAGCACTATTTACTTTTATATTTGTGCTACCTTTAGCACTTCCATACAATCAAATAAACTTAGCAAATAGTGAACATATCTTTACTATTTTATTTGTAATGATACTTTTTACTTCACTATTTACAAAACTTATTAATCACTTGAAAAAGTCTTAGATTGTTCAACAAAAAAGATAAAATCTTTTAAGTACATTTCCATCATATCGCTGTAGCTAAAATGCAAGGTATGACCAACCATAGCCATACCCATTTTTGCACTTTGCCACTCTATGATAAAAAACTTGCTAGTTCCCCACTTAGTAGACCATAATCTTTTAAAGATAAATCATCTATTTCATCAGTTGTTAAACCAGTAAGATTAGATATAAGTTTTATCTCTTTTTCTTGTTCATTTTTTTCATCTGCAACAATTCGCATATCTCTTACTTTTGGCTCTCGCATTTCAACAGTTTTATCATTGCTTAGTTTTATTTTTCCCATCATATCCCCTTATAAAATATGGCTTCTAAGAGTTGCTAAATAATCAACTCCACCAATCATACCTATCATATTTTTAGTATCAAACATACATAAAGGTACACCGTTGTATTCATAACCAAAGATAGTAGCTGTACCTTTTAAAGTTGTTTCAGCTCCCTTTTGTGATATAGATGGTTTACCTTGGATAGTAGCTATAAATGGTGTTTTAGTACCATCTTGGATAGTAGAACCTTTTATTGTAAGGTTCACACCTAAACCACTTGCTAAACCAGCAGCAACAGCTGCATAGATTACTGGATTTGTTTCTTTTACCACAACTTCAAAATCAAGCTTTTTAAAAGTACCAGTACCATAAGCTTGTTCAAATCCACCAGCTTTTACAGTTTCTTCTATCTCTTCAATATCAGGTAGTTTTAAACCATCTTTATCAGTTACACCAGCAAATCCAATCCCATCAACAAAAACAGTACAATCAACAACCGTTTCAGGTAATTTTATAGCAGCCATCTTACTCACCTCCATTTATATAATTTATCAAAGTTTCACCCCAGTCATCAGAGTAAACAAGTTCAATGTTTAATTCTCTAATACTTGGCATATCTTGTACTTTTACAGTTAGGTAAAACTTACCAGCTGTTACTGTTGCTGCTGTATTTTTCAATGGGTCAAAGAACACATCAAAACCTATCACAACATTGTTACCTTTAAGTTCATTCATAAACTCTACTATAGATTTTTTAACCCAAATAAGCTGGTCGGCTTCTCTATCTCTCGCCCACTTGTTCGCTTTAAGTATTGCAGCTAAAAGTCTGTGGAATGTTCGCACTCTATCAAGACTTTGCCAAATAGGGTCAATATCTGTAGTTTCAAATCCGTATGTTCTCCAACCTACATCTTTTAAAATCATAGCTACAGATTTTTGTCTTAATCTTCTAGCTTCACAATCTGAACCATCTAAGTATTCAATAACTCGTTCAGTACCAGCTACACCTTTTGCTATTCTGTTTGAGTGATTTTTAGCCCATCCAAAAGCTGTATTTCCATCGTGATAAGCAATAACACCAGCCATAATAGAACTCATAGGTACTAGCTTACCATCAGCACTATATTTACCAGTACAAATAAGTAAATATTTAGTACCAAAGTTAGATACAAAACTAGATACACCAGCTTCATCACTACTAAAGTTATCAGTAAGCCCAGTAGTCCAAAGTGCTGTAGATATACTATCCATCTTTGCAGCTACTTCTACATCACTTGAATGTTCAGGTGCTATAATAAGCCCATTTTTTAAATCAATACCAGTTATAGGGTCTGATTGCTTCAACATACTAAGCCCAGCTAGTACATTTGTTTTATCTTCATCAGCTGTACCTTTTGTAGATAAATGCACAACAATAGGACAATTTACAGCTTGTAAAGATATACCAAGTAGTGATACTTCTAAAGTACCATCTGTAATATTGTTATCTTTTACATACTGTAAACCATCATCAGCATTATTAAACTTCATAAGTCCAGGTGTTCCACCGTTTGCTGTTGCTACAATCCCAATAGGTGTAGAACTACTTACACTAATAGGTCTTGCTGCTTGAACACCAAAACTACCATTTATACCAAAATTCATCTCCATCTTTTACCCCTTTACTTTGTTTTAGTAGCTGGTTTTACTTCAGCAACTACACCACGACCGATTAAAGCTTTTGCTGTAGCTTCATCAAACTCTTTAACTTCATCTTTTTTAAACCAAACACCGTTAAGTGAAAAGCCTTTTTTAAATTTTACTTTCATACAATTTCCTTTTATTAAATTTTGTATTTAAACTTATGGTACTTCTTAACAGCAAATACCATTTCATCTTTTAGAGGTTCTAAATCAAACTTATTTAAAAGCTTTTCAAACAATTCATCAGCCTCTTTATATCTTTCTTTATCACATAACCAATCGTGTACTACAACAGCTGGTAGGTTTTGCACCTTAAAAGGTGGTATAAAAGACCAAAACACTCGAGGTACATTTGCACCATTTGTTTTATAACCTTTTTCTATCACCAAACCATCAATACAAAAATCTTCAAGTAGCACAAAGTTACCATCTGTTGTAGGTGATACCTTTAATGCTTCAAAGATTTCTAAAGTTGTATTTTGGTTAGTGTAAAGCACTTTATCTCTCGTTTAGGATTTCAATGACTTCATCAATGGTAGTAGCACTTGTAACTCTAACAGCTTTATCAGTTCCACTAGCGATAAACTCACTTACTTTTGATAGTGAAGCATTTAAAAGCCCACTATCTGCATAACCATTTTCACCAAGTTCTATCATCTTATTAAAGCTATCTTTTTCAAGGTCACTTAACCCAGTTTGTTTAGGGCTTAAACTATTTAGCACTTTAGCTACAAGAACAATACCTTTAGCATTACTTGCACTAAGATTAGTTTGTGTATTCCCTAAAGCTTTTTTAACACTATCTCCTATTTGCCAATTTATGGTGTCAATAGCTAAAGCCTTAAACTCTTCTACATCTGTTGGAATGTTCCAAATAACTGTTCCATCTTCCAAAATCTCTTTTTCATCAAAATTTTGAAAAACTTGATTACCTTTTTTAAGTATTTTTATCATTTAATTCCCCTTATGAACTAAAATTCGTATTTGACAATATGTTTATAGGATTACCACTATCAGCATCTCTTGTTAAACTATTTCCATAATCATCAATACCTAAACTGTTGCCATCTTTATCTAAAATAGTTACAGATGTTCTTGTGATTTGAAATGGCATATTATTTGCCATTTGATATAACCTTTTTGTATCAGTAGTAAATTGATAAGTTACAACATATTCTTCTATACTTATGTTGTGTCTTGTCGCACCCCAAGCTCTATATACAGGAAAATTAGAAGCAAAAATATTACACATATAAAATGCAATATTGCTATATGAATAAAAGATAGCACCATTAATTGCTTTATCACCCGTATATTCTTCTGCGACAATATCAATTTGATTAAATTTTATATTGCTTGGTGCATAATTTTTAAATGAGTATAAATAAGCATAATCACCACTTTCGTATGTTTTTTGTGTAATTGTTCTTCTCTCCTCATAATAAGAGATATAAACTCTCTTACACATACAATCAACAAAATAATTCATATATATATCAGACATAAGATATATATTTACAGTACCACCAAGAGAAGTGCTATCTGTTGCTTTACTTAATGTTTTAAATGGATTTGAACTACTACCATCATTATTATCATCTCCATTCACTTCATCTACATAAAATGTTCTACTAAACTGACCAATCGCACCACCTACATCATCCCAAACTGTTTTTCTAAATTGTGCTACATTTGGTAAAGTTGATGTAGTTAGATTTCCATTATCATCTATCATATCAACAGTTACATTTTCAGGTGTTCCACTAAAATATAACTTACCAACATTTCGCACCCAAGAACTAACTACTGTTATGTAGTTGTTTATCTTCAACTGTAAAGCTGCTAAATCCATTATTTAACTCCTATTTTTGATTTTATTAAGCCTAGTTCTTTTGCATTTTCCATAGTTTGTAAACCTAAAGAAATGCTAGTATCTAGTATGCTTAAACTTTGTTCTTCCTCACTAAAAGGAACATATTTAAAATCCAGTAAACCAGTTGCATTTTCATACACCATCTGAATTTTAAAAGTTTGTCTTAATGATGGTGGAAATGGATAAGGTGGTTTAGCCACCATAAACAAAGTCCCATCATCAAGATACAACCCACACACTCGTGAATAATCAGTTGCTTCAGTTGGTGCTACATCACACACAAATTCAACAGTCCTATCATCTACTTTTTGATATAGGTTTATATCTTGTATTCGCCAACCAGTTATATCACTAGCACTTAGATTTGGGTCTAGCACTAAGTTTTGATTGCTGAACTTAAAATACTTTGGTTTTACACTTGTACCACTTGCACTAGCATTAGCCAAAGCATTAATCCCATCAGCTGTTATTATGCTACTACCAACTGCCATTTTTATACCTCCATAACTGCATAAGATGAAGTTTCACCAACTACACCTATGCTTAGTTTTTGCATACCTTTTAAAGTTTCTTCATAGCCCTCTAACATCTTGCTATTTATAGAAACTTCACCTACACCACCACTAGCAAACCCAACCTTTTGAGATTGCATATAGCTTAGTATTAGTTCATCTAATACACTTCTTACATTTTTGTAGATACCTACATACTTTGTTAGTTCATCAGCTCGTGCTGGTGTTATTTCTTTATCTTCTAAAGATAAATCTATTTTGAAGTGGTAAGGCTCACCACCATAGTTAAACCACTCTTTTACAACTGCTTTTATATTTAAAGCTTCAAATACTTGTTCTATAGCCCAAGTAGTACCCTTGTATTTATGTAGTGCTAAACTTTGTTTTATCAAAGCTCTTTTATCTTCAACACTTAGGCTTTCATCCCAAAAGTCCACCTTAAAAGCAAAAGCCAAAAAGGGTAGATATTTTTCATCACATAGTGTAGGATTAGCCAAAGTTTCAAAAACTTTTATCTCACTACTAAGTGAAGCAATTACATCACCAGCTACTACATCAAGGCTATGTAGCTTTTTATCTTCAAATGATGGAATAAGTGATTGTGTTTGCACTATTTACTCCTATTTCATTATCAGCTATTACTACATTGCTTGTAGGTGCTGTTATGATTACTTCTTTAACACCTGGTACTTTTAAAAACTCATTTATTTCACTAAGTGTTATATCTGTACCAATTTGTTTAAGAGATTTTAAGCCATCATTTAAAGCAGCTATAGCATTGCTATATACTGTTGCCGTTTCTTGATTTGGTAGTATCTTTAGTTCAGCCGTTACACTAAAAGATACTTGTATTGCTGGTGCTACTACTACATTATCTGTAAGTGGTCGCACCTCTTTTTTATTTAGCATTGCTACTATTCTATTTTGCATAAGACTATCAGCATTTGGGCTATAGTAAAACACATTTACCACACCAGCCCCACCATTTAATACAGCTACATCTTCAACCCTTTCATCAGCATTAAAAGTAAAGCTTTTATAAGTTTCTTCACTCCCAGCTGTAGATTTATCAGCCATACTTAAAAGTATTCTTTGTCTTAGTTCATCATCATTTTCAGTATTTGAACCATTTAAAAACACTCCTTTAGATGTAGCTGTTACCACAAATGGTAAAGGTGTAGTTATGATTTCAGTTTTCACTTCATCACTTAATGTTTCAAGCTGTAGTTCAACTGTACCACTTGCTTTATCAGTTCCAGCAGCTATAACAACATCAGCTAAAAGCCTTGCTTCATAAGTGCTTGTTTCATCTGTTAGAACTAAGTTTTTTGGTATAACTACATCTTGACCTAGAACATCACTTAAACTAAATTCATAAATAGCATAAGGTTTAGAACCTCTTAACCGTTCCACACCATAAAATATAGAATAATTATCAAGGTTTGTACCACTAGAAGTAGATAAGAAAAAAGCACTAGCTAAGTTGTTAAATTCAGCTCTTAGATGTAGTTCTCTATATGCAAAAGCTTGAAGTATTAAACTAAATTCATCACTATCAAGTTCTTGCCAAGTAGGTACTAAAGTTTTAAAGTTTGCTCTGTTTTGATTTAAAATCGCTTCATAGTCTAAAACTTGCATTACATCCGGTTTTGGTAAACTTCTTATATCAATCATTTTCTACCTCTATTACTTCACCATTTCCTAAGATGATTACAAGTGTAACCACTCCAGTAACTGGTGCTATTTTAAAATCTACATTTTCAACTTTTACTCTTGGTTCATTTGTACTTATTGCTTCATAAGTGTACTTTTTAGCTAGTAGTCTATATTCATCATTGAACTCTCTATCTCTAAGTGTATAAAGCAATGAACCAAACTTTGGTAGCATTACCCTAGAACCTAAAGGAGTTTTCAAAATCCTATTTATACTATCTTTGATACTTACTTTATAACTCATCTTGGTACTGCTTTACTATGGTCTACTACATCGTGTTGGTGGTTTGTTAAATCACCTAATGTATCTGTAATAGTTCCACCACTTGAAACATCACCACTTACTGTTAAGTTACCATTGATAGTTACATCACCGTTATTTGTAGTAGTTGCTGTTATATCAACTGTATCAGCTGTTACTGTTGCAGCTTTACAAATGATGGTGATTTTATTACTAGCATTTATCTTTAGTTCTTTGGCTTTTGTATCGTATGTGATAACAGTTCCATCTTCAAAGTCCATCACTTCAGTATGGTCGTTTGATAAACTATGTTCTTTACGACCCTTATTGAAAATACCCCTTATGATAAAACCAACACTAGCTTCACCAAATGGGTGAATAACTAGCACTTGTTCACCAACTCGTGCGGGTATAAAGTGCCGTTTGAATGTATTTGAAAAAGACAAAATAGGGTAAAAAGCTGTAGTTCTTTTTAAAAGTTTCACACGAGCTAAGGCTTTACCTTTTGCACTTTGTGTTTCGCTAATAGTTCCAACACTAGCTATATTATCTATCAATCTTTTCAATTCAAACATAGCTTACTGCTCCCATCTTCCACTATGATAAGCAACTGTAAATTCTAACCTTGCACCACCGTACAATGTATCTTTTTGTTCAACAAGTGAGTCGCTACCATTATATGAACATATATAGTTAAGTTCATTCTCTACAAGCCCAAAAGCTTTTAGAACATCACTTATAACTTCCCTTATATCCCAAGTAGCGGTATCTTTTCCTTTTGTTGCAATATCTATTTCAATCTTTAGCTTATGGTCAAGTGTTTGGTTTTCATCTGTAGTATTATCTGATACATCCCTTACTATAATTGCTGGGTATTCATCTTTATCAAGTGGTTTTTCTTTCCACTCAAAAACATTTTCACCAGCTTGGCTATAAAAACCGTTTGCACTACTGATTTTTTGCATTTGTTCAACAATGGTAGTTACTATATTTTGTCTTTTCATTATTCTTTATCCAAATACACTTTAGTAGTGTTATCATTTTGTTTATGTACTTCAATCACACCATAGTTCAAACCATCTATAACAAAAAGAGATTTATGACTTATATTAGTTGCTTTTGATGTTGCTAACTGTAAAGATGGTACTGTTGTTTCTACACCAGCATATTCACCTTTATCAAGTACAACTTCAGTATTTTCATCAAAGATAATATTTAGCTTTTCATTTTCGCCCGCGAAATAATGCACGGTTTCAACAGCAAATTCATCTAAGTTAAAAGTAGCTTCTAAGTCTTTATCAATCATCCCTTTAAAATTCATAGATTACTCTTCATCACCATTTATAGCTTCAATGATTTCATCTTTTTTCATTCCATCATTTACATCAACACCAATTTCATCAGCATAAGCTATAAGCTCTGCTTTTGTCATATCTTCAATAGGTTTCATAGTTTCATCTTCAGTTACTTCAACATCAGCTTCATCAGTTGCTACACCTCTTGCGATAAGTTCTTTGGCTTCTTTTGGTGTTACTTCAACTTCATCACCAACTTTACACATCTCACCACCAATCATTAAAGATTTAAGCAAGATAATTGTTACTAGATTTTTCATCATTTACCCCTTATGCTGGTATGTTTGTACTTGCTGAAAATGCTTGTGCATATCTAAGTCCAACATCTACACTTTGGAATGCTGTAATAACAACACCACCTTTTTTAGAGTTTGTATATGGGTCAATAATAATATCAAGCCCACCCCATAGACCAGTAACTACTTGGCTAAAATCACCAAATAACATAGTATTAGCACCTACTTGGTTTGTTCTTCTATAGTCATAACCATTTACTTCACCATTTTCTAAGATGTGTCTAGCTGTACCACTTGCTATTTCAGTTGTTTTAAGCTTACCAGTTACACCAGCACCAGCGATATAGTGCATATTATCTACATCAGCATTTTCAGCAGCAATAGCTGTTTCAAACTCAACGGCTTTAGCCCAAGATAAACCATCTGTACAATCAACAGCACCAATACCAGTAGTATTTAATATACCTTTTGGCTGACCATTTGCACCAGTTCCACTAATAGCTGATTTATCTATTTCTAGTGCTAAAGCACTTGCTAAATCTGCCATAACAAGACCCTCTACATCAGGATTACCTTGAAGTAACATTTGACGGCTATATCCAGTTGAAGCTGTTACAGTTTTTGGTGATAAAGATAATAAATCTAAACCAATATCACTTACAGTAGTTTCACCACCCTCATCAATCCAATAAGCATTAGTGCTACCAGTTTGTTTAGGAATAGCAACATTACCTTTTAGACCACTAAGAACAACAGCACCAAGTTTAGAAATAACAAGTTTATTTCTTAAAATATCAATGAAGTTAGCACCACCAGTAGTAGTATCAATGATTGCACCACCAGTAGTAGTAGTTAATTCTTTTTTAAGCACTTGGTGAGGAACATAAAACCCTTGAGGTTCAGCACCAATCATTTTAGCTACATTATCACTGGCTCTTTTTTCAATTTGTGCATTTTCCCAGTTACCACTAACAGCAGCAGCTAAAGCTCTTGCGAATGAATAACCTTGTAGGTCTTTTTCATCCATTACATCATTTGCTTTTGTATCTACTGGTTTTGCTGTACCTAATTTTTCAAGTACCATAGTTCTAAAAGTATCAACATCAGTACCATCTTCAACAGCTTTAGCTGCTAAATCATTTTGGTTAAATCTGCTACCTATAGTTGTAAGTTCTCTTACTCTTGTTCTTTCATCAGCTCTTGCTTCACTTTGTGCTTGTTTTAAGTCATTTTTTTGCTTTTCTTCTAAAGCTCTTTTTTCTTCAGGTGTCATACCTATCTCCTTGTTTTTTTGATTTAAAATTTTTACTTCAAACTCTTTCAAGTTATCAGCCCCACGACCTACACCAACAGTATTATCTGCCGGAATTGAAACTATTGATATTTCAAAAGGTTGCCATCTTGTTACTCGGTAGGTGTCCAAACCATCACTTTCACTTTCAAGCTTCATTTCATCTATCTGGTATCCCACAGATACATTTTTCATTATCCCATCAACCACATCACTAAATACCTCTTTAGCCTTGGCACTATTACCAAATCTAACAAGTGCAATACCTCTATTATTTTCTACTTTGGCATATTCGATAACACCAATCACAACATCACGGTCGTGGTTAAATAATAATGGTGCTGAATTGTTAAGTCGCTCCATATTTACTGATGTAGTTGAATGGTCTAGTATTTCCATACCCCACCATCTTTCGTACGGTTCTTCACTACTAAAACTAAGTTCTACCGTTCTTTTTTCTTCATCAAAACTTTTAAATTCAAAATCTCTAAATTGTGGTTTAAGCTTCATCTGTTTGTTCCTCTTCTTTCATTGTATTAGCCATTATTTGCATTAGTTCAGCTTCACTAATTGTAGTGATACCGTATTTTTTTCTAAGTTCTTTTTCTTTGGCTATTTGTTGGTACTGCTCTTCTAAATCAAGACCCATTTCATTGGCTATTTGTGTATGTGTTTTTAGACCCTCTTTAACTGCTAATATATTTGATTGCATATCTTTTAGTGGGTCTACCCAAGAAAAGCCCCTATATAACCAAGTAGGATTATTAAACTTTTCATATTTGAAAAATGGTAAAGGTAAAGTTTTTGTAAGTAGTGCCATTTCTAACCAAGCAGCAAATACATCATCAAGTAGATGTTCACCTAGCCATTTTTGTAAATCTTTCCAAACTTCCCGCTCTTCTAAAATACCACTTCGCATACTAGAAAAATTTACACTTTCTAAATCATTTGCTAAAGTGCTGTAACTTACATCAAGTCCACTAGACACACCCCTTAAAACTACTTTCATAAAATCTTTAAAAGCAGCATTTGGATGTTGTGGGTCATAAGATTTAAAATCCCACCCTTGAGGTAATACTTCAAATTCACCAGGTGTTACTTCATTTACTGGTGTACCATCTATTTCACTATCAGCTGTATATTCACCATCAGCTTGATTTCTTGTATAAAATCCTGCTTTACTTGCACCTAATCTAGCACCAACAAGTTCAGCTTCTTCATAACCGTTTATCATCTTCATTCTAGTCATAGCCGAGTGCATCCACGGAATACCACGAGTTGCACTAATTCTAAGTGGCATAAACAAATGTATTATTTCTTCAGCTGGTACTCGTTCCCTTGTAGTATCTGTATGACCTAAAGTTTGATTACCTGGATGTGTTTTGTGTAGGTGGTAAGCTATTGGTTTATTCCACTTATCGTATTCAATACCCATTAAGATATTTTGGTCTTTATCTGTATATTGTTCATCTAAGTGGTCTGCTTCAATCAGTTGTAAAGCAAAGCCAAAGCCATTTTCATAACCTTGTATTTTTCTTATTAATACTTCACCATCTTCAGCCATTGTACCGATTGCCATTTTTTGAATATCTGTAAAAGAATATTTACCAGTAACATCACAAATACCTTTTTTAGACCATTTTTTAAAAGCTATTTCTATATTTTCATTTGCTTTTTTATCTAATGCACCGTTATTATCTTTGGCTTGATTTTGTAGTCTTATACCACTATTACCAACTACATTAGTTTTAATCATTCTTTTAAATTTTTTAGCATAATCATCATCTCGCATAAGCTCACGGCTTCTAGCTCTGATTGATTTTAAATCTTTTTTTATATCTATATCAGCTGTTGTATTTGATGGTGTCCAAGTTGCATAAAGATTACTTGTACTTGCAGCATTAAAAGACCTTTTTTGTCTTGGTGCTTTTGCTTGTGATTTTTTTCTGTTAAATTCAAACCCTAAAAATTTCATACTTAAAACCTAGTCAAAATTTTTCTTCTTGGGTTGCCGTTTCCAGCTGCTTGTACTTGTTCAGCTTTTACTTCACCTTTGTACTGTCTTCTAAGTGTTTGAAGTTCACTAAAAGAGTATTTTTTTAGTTGTCTACCAGCAATTTCATATTCACTAACATCATTATCAGCTTTACCAAGTAGCATAGCTTCAATTTTAGTTAGCATTTGTTGTGCAAAAGTAGGTTCAGCCAAAATATAACTCCTTGGTTTTTTATCTTGACTGTATTATTTCAAAAATGTGGGCTAATTAAAAAGGGACAAAAATTAAATTTTTAAAAGATTTTTGTATTTTTCCATTTCATTTTCTAAAATAGTTTGTACAAATAAACTATTTGTCATACCTAGCTTTTCAGCTATCACTTCTATATCAATGATTGTAGATGTTTTAAGTCTTAAATCAAATCGCATTTTTGGATTATCACTTTTTGGTCTACCCACACCTTTTTTTTCTTCATTATTTGTAGCCATTTACCCAACCTCCTTTTTTTGGTCTTTTTAATTGTAGTTGTTTTTCAGCTACTTCTTTTTTAACTGGTTTAATATTTTCTTGAATTTTTTTGTAGTTTGGATTTAAAATCGCTAGTGCTGCTAAATTGTAAACGGTATAATCTAGTGCTTCATTTCGTGGTCGTGTAGGTTTCCATATTCGTACTGGTCTACCTTTTCTAAAAGTAGTTACTATCTTTTCACTTGTAAGCATTTTAAAGTATTCTTCATCAAACTTTTTATTAAAGTGCATAAAGCCCTCACCAAATTCTTCAAGCTGTAGCCTTGAAAATATCAGCTCTTTGGCTGTATCAGTTCCAACTGTAAAAAGTTTTACTTTTAGTTTGTTTGATGTAGTAGGTCTTGATACTATAGGTTTACCAGCAATAGATGAACCCTTGATTGCGAATACTCTTTTGATTTCTCTTTTTTTACAATACTTATAGACTTCATCCGTAAAGTGACCACCACTATCAATACAAGTACAAGATACTCTAAGCTGAACACCATCAGCCCTTTTATATGTTGCATTTATGATATTGTCTAAATCATCCCATACTTGCTTTTGGCTTGGTTTACCCTCAATTCTAAAAGGCATTACACCCCAACTTTCATTTCCATCACCCCAGGCTTTTACTTCACCCTCGAGCCTATCATCTTGTGTATCAACACCACAAGTAAGTACAGCTACTTCATTTGGTAAGATTTCATAATCTTCACGGTTAGCCATAAGTGTACTTTCTTCTATTTGTTCACCTTGGTCTTCTTCCCAAGTTTCACCAAGTGAAGTATTTATAAAAGTTTTTAAAGTGTGTTGTGATTTCTTAGCTTCAGTAAATGCTGTAGCCATATCTGATAGTTTAACCCAAGGGCTGTAGATTTCATTTAACCAAAAACCAGCTACACCATTTGCTGGTGCTTCAGATTTCCATTCACCTTTACTTACAGCTCTCCATCTTGTGCTATCATCCCAACCACTACCACAATGTTCACAATAATATCTAGCACTATTGGTATTGTTATCTTCCCAAGAAACATTAGACCATTTAAGCACTTGTGATTTTCCACAATCTGGACACGGTACAAAAAACTTTCTTTTATCACTTTCTTCATAAGCTGCTTCAATACGGCTAACATCTTTTATAGTTGGTGTAGATGTAAGCATTCTTTTTTTATTCCAAAAAGTAGTAGTTCTTTTAAATGCAAGATTTACCGGGTCGCCCTCTGTACCAGCTGAAGCTGGGTATCTATCAACTTCATCACATAATACTACTCTAACTGGTCGTGAAGCTAGTGAACTTGGACTATTTGCACCAGCCATAGTAATATGACCACCTGGAAAAGTTTTGTGTAAGATTGTATTTCCACTATCTTTAGCTTTACTATCTCTTACTTTATGTGTTAAAACTTTTGTATCTCTTACCATTGGTGCAACTCTATCTTTTGAAAAAGCTTGTGCCATATCTAAAGTAGGTTGTAGCAATAACATAGGGCTGGGGTCTTGGTCTATAAAATAACCGATGATATTTAGTAATACTTCAGTTTTACCTACTTGTGCTGAACTCATCCATACAACCGTGTGAATATCCGGGTCGCTAAATGCTTCCATCAAACCTCTTTGATATTCTGCTCTACTTGTTCGCCATTTACCACTTTCAGCTGAAGCTTCACTTGATAACTGTCTATATTCATCAGCCCATTGTGATACAGTTAATTTTTTAGGTGGTTTTACAACCTTTACACATTCAGCTATTATCATTCTACATCTTCCAAGTTACTAAGTTCTTCTAAAAGTTCATACATATAACTTTCAACCACTACAGCTACATCTTTTTTATCTTTAAGACCCACAAGGTCGCTAGATATTTTGGTAGGTAATGCAAGTGCTTTATCTCTAAAAGCTTTTAAAATTCTTTGTATATCTTTTACAATTTGTTCTTTTGGTATTAAAAGCTTTTCACCCTCTAAAAACTTTTGTTGATTTATCTTGCCAGTCCAAAAGTCTTTTATAATTTGTACTTTTTGATTTCCAGTAGTTGCACTTACAAGTAGTAGTTCAAGTTCAGCTAAATTATCTTGATTGTAAAGTTCACTATCTTTTATATTTTTAGTTGTAACTTTTGATATTTCATCTTCAACTGTTGCACTTACTTTTTTTGGTTCATCTTTTTTAGTTACTGTTTTTTTCGCGGGCGAAATTTTATCTTTTTGGTTAGCTTCTCTTTGTGGTTCTCTTGATGGGTCTTTATTTTCTAAGTAAGTTTTTAAGGCACAATCTCTTAGTAATTTTCTACCCTCTTTACATTTATCAAAAATACCCTTTTGTACAAGCTGATTTATAGCTTGTTTACTAACACCATTTGCTTTAGCTAATTCCACTTGTGTGATGTACTTTTTACCCATAAGTCAAGCCTAAAACTGAAATAATGCTTAAAGTCAAGTAAGTAGTCAAGTGCTTTACTTTTTGAACCAAACCACGACCCCACCGTACCTTAAAGCTATAAAGTGAACTAGATGGATAAACTGAAAAGTCAAGTAACTTTAAAATTCCTATGTCTAGGAAAATTCCGGGCTTACACTTACCCTTATGGAGTAAAGCCCTAGAAGTACCTTTTAATGGGGGTTTCAAGGCTCTCTCTATTTTCTTTATATATTCCATATAGTTACATTTAGTCAAGTAGTTAGTTAATGTGCTATGAACTCCCACTATCATTTTATTAGCTGTAGATTTACTGTTAAGAATGTGTGGTAAATTTTCTATACTATTTCTATACATAAATATTAAGCCTTTCCAAGGTAAAAAGCAAAGTTATCTTTTAGCTTAGTTCCGGTTTCTTTTTGTGCCATTTCTTTAGCTTCTTTAAGCATTTTATCATTGAACATTTGCGGTATTGATATAGTTGTAACTGCTTTTATTTCTTGTGTTTTACCAACCCTATGTAATACAGCACCATTCTTAGCTAAGAATGAATGTTTTAATGTTTGTCTGCCACCAGCATTTTTAATTTTAAGGCTTATTCGGTCTTTTCTTTTATCAGCCTTACCAGACTTTGTAGTTAATCCATTTGCTTTTTTTAATTTTTTAGCAGCAAAATTCATTACATTTCTTCTTTTACTACTTATGTGCATTTCATATCTCATATTGTCGTATCTTGACCTTTTAATATTCATATGCTGTTTTAATTTTGCAGCTGATATATTGTATTTCTTTCTTACATCTTTTACTAACTTTGTTCTCATTTTTAGACCCATATCATTAACAGTTTTATTTAATGCTTTTTGGTATGTTCTTGGGTTCAGTTGTTGCAGCACTTCATCAATTCCATCTAATTTAATCTCTATCATTTTCTTACCTTTTATATAGTTCTTGCACGAATTTACGACCACTATTTGGCATTAACTTAGCATACTTCATAGTTTGCTTTATATCCTTGTGGTTCATAAGTTTTTGTATCTCTTGGATAGATACACCACCAATAGCTAAATGACTTGCGAATGTGTGTCTAAGTGTGTGAATTACAACCCTATTAGCTCTATCATCTTTGTTCAAATCTTTATTAAATTGTTTAAATATATCTGTAAGTGCTAGATATACTTTTTGATATTTAATAGCAGCACCATCAAGTGAAACTACATAACCATTAGCACCAAATCTTTTAATATGTTCAGCTATTACTTCAAAATCTTCATCACCCAAATACCCAACATAAGTATTTTTTCTTTTAAAATCTTTGATAGTGATAGATTTGTTTTCAATGTTTATATCTTTTTTTTGAATACTCAAAACACTTACAGCTCTTGCACCAGTACCAAGTGCTATTTTTACAAATAGATTTAAAATCACATCATCTTTTACATCATTTTGAAGTGTTGATATTTCATCATTATTCAAATATCTAAGCCGTGTATTATTTATCTTAAATCGTTTAATATCTCTAAATGGACTATATGCAATAATCCCTCGCTTAATACCAAAGTTGATAACCCTTACACATAAACTTACATACTGTTTTATACTTGCTTGACTGTAACCCTCGCTTGTTTTTAAGGCTCTAAGTTCATCTATCAAAGTATCATCTAATCTAGCAATAACAACATCACCAAAACTATCTTTTATGTGCTTTTCATACTGTTGTTCATATCTCTTTTTACTGTTAAGTTCCAAACTAGCAAAATACCGTTCAGCCAACTTATTAAAAGTTAAATGCTTAAAGCTTTTTTGACTTAAATCAATACCGTGTCTTTGTTCACTTAATATCTGATTTCTAAGTTCAATACACTTTTTTTCAGTTATACCCTCGCTTTTTCTACCTACTTTTTGATAAGTATTTTTACCACCTACTTGATAAACTATGAAGTACGATATATCATTATTTTTAAGATGATTAAGTTGTACTTTGTAGCCATATCTTTTAGATGATTTCATAGTTCAACCTTTAAACGACCGTGACCAAATTTCACACCATCTAAAAATGCAAGATACATTTCATCTACACAAATATTTAGCTTTTTTTCATCTTTGATATATGCTGATAGTTGCTTTTTTAGATATAGCTTGTATTCATCAATAGAGTTTATTTTGTGTTGCATTTAAAACCACCATAACCGTACAACATCTACAACTACATACCAAAAACAAAGCTCACCAAAAAAGTAACTAAGATTATTTGTATATACTGTTTTTGGTCTATCTAACCATTCTAAAAATCTACCTATCATCTTAACCACTCCTTTTTTATTTTTCTAGTATCATAAACAAAACCAAACCTAGTACAAGCAACATATTTATCTATAGCTTTATGTACTATTGTTATTTTATTTCGCCCGCGAAAATTTGGCTTACTATTTCGCTTACATTCTCCCATTTTCTTATGTATGCTTTTGCACCGTGCCATCTATCTAACTTCTTGTATTTTGTAAGCCATAGTTTAACTCCATCAATCTCTTTACAAATGTAATATCTTTTACCAGCTTCATCTTCTTCTATCTCAATATGCACTTCAAAGGCTATATTATTTAGTTTTACTCGTATAGCCATTACGAAAATAACCCAACTTTACCAAGTGCTTTATCTACATTTTGAAGTGATAATTTATGATAATCTTCATCTAGTTCAATACCTAAAAATCTTCTATTAGTATTGATACAAGCCATAGCCGTACTACCACTCCCACTAAATGGGTCAATCACTACATCATCTTTAACAGTACACAATTCTATCAACTCCTTTAATACTTTTACTGGCTTTTGGTGTGGATGTTCTAACCTTACACCACCCCCCCCAACACGGCTTTCTTTAAAAACATTTGGTCTATAAAAGTTTTGTCTAGCTTTACCTTTTCTAAAAAATATTATTTGTTCATATTGTTCAACAAGTCCATCACCTAAGCCACCGTGCAATTTATCCCAAATAGCAACAGTTTTAATAGTAAACCCTTTATCAATCATTTCTTTTTCAAGTGTGCTAAAAGTCCTCCATTGCCAAAATAAAACACAATGACCTTTATCTTTTAATATTCTAAAAGCTTCTTTTGTAAATGCTGGTAGCCATTCTAAGTTATCATCATTTTTAATATATCTATGACCAAGTTCACCACGACCATAACCAATATTTTGACCAAATGGAGGGTCTGATAAAATCATATCAACACTGTTATCTGGTATCTTTTTTAGTAGTTCTATACTATCACCGTGTATAATCGTATTCATATTTTTATGCAACATTTGTAGTCCCTGGTACTAGAAAATCAAATAAACTATTTTTTTGTTGATTGTTTTGTTTATAAAGTGATTTAAGTAATTCTTGCATTACATTTACAGAGATTGCATTACCACTAATTTTATAACTTTGTGTATCTGAATTTATTAATTCTATATCTTCTTTTTTTAGACCTTGAAGTAAAAAAGTTTCTTTAGGTGTTAATCTTCTTATCCTAAAATTATCTTTTTTATTTATTTTAAATAATCCAGTCTTTGCACCAGCACCACCACCATTAGCATTTAAAGTAGGTGCTAAACCATTTGGAGTATATACACGACCCCATAAACTATTATGACCTTTTTGGTCAATATTTCCTACTTGCTTTAATTCTATTTTTACATATCCACCACTATAACCGTGACTACCAGCACATAAAGTAGGTGATATATTATTAATATCGTGTATTTTGTTAGCTTGGCTTTTATAGTTTTGATTTAAGCTACTACTTCCAGGGATAAACTTAGCAACCATATCATCATTTAAAAAGTATTTTTCATCAACTTCATCTTCTAACAAATCTTTTAAACATAGTTTTAAATCACTTTTAGCTGGTTCTCTAAAACTATGATATTCTTCAATATCCAAAAAACCAACTATAAAAATTCTATCTCTATTTTGTGGTATTCCATAATTTTTAGTATTCATTTTAAGAGTTACCAAGTTGTACCCTTGCTCTCTGAAAGTGGCTAAAACTTCTTGATAGTCTGCCCCCCCATTTGAACTTAAAAGACCAACTACATTTTCAAAAATAAATATATGTGGTTTAATATCATCTTGTATTTTTGCACCAACTCTAAACAATGATGATTTCTCACCATTAAAACCTTTTCTTTTACCACCTATACTTAAATCTTGACAAGGGCTACCCCATACCATTAAATCAATACTATTTTTATATTTTAAGCCATCTACATCATTTACATCATTGTAAAATGCACTTGATGGTTCACTATGAAATTTTAAATACTGATTTCTAGCATATTTATCAAATTCACAAGCAAAAACTATCTCGTGTTTTATATTTTCATATTTTAGTGCAAATTCAACAGCTGCTAAACCACCACTAAATAAAGTACCAACCTTTAACATTATGCACCAACTCGTACTTTTTTAGTTAAGTTACCCATCATTGCCATTATTTTGGGGTCTATATCTTCATTGTTACTTTTATTTTCAAGTTCTAATACTTTTTGATGTTCTAGTTGTTTTGCTTCATCCGGGTCATAGTATGGTACATATTTCACTAGACCTATTTTGTTTTGATTTTCTAAGCACCATTGATAAACTCGACCACTTTCTTCACTACTTAGTTTTTTATAAGTACCGTGTTCATTTTGTGCATATTTATTAATAAGTTCACCATCTTTATCAAGACCAATCACAACAAAATCAAAATAATTAGCAGCACCATTAACAACTTCTTTACCCTTGTAAAATGTTTGTATAAACTCTTTTACTTCGTAAATAGTGCCAAATACTTGTTCACCACCTCTAAGCCTTGCTTCAATCATTTTTTTTCTAAAATCAAAAAGTGCCGTTTTTGTAATAAGTTCTTTACTCATCATTGGCTGTACATAATTCATTCTAAAAATCAAAAATTCTTTAAGCTTATTATCTGGTATATCTGATATTGAAGCATTTAATAAATCAGCTTGAACTTCATTGATTTCTAAAGCTTGTTGTAGGTACTGTATTCTATTCATTTGAAGCTCCTAAAAAGTGGTTTTGTGGTTCAACATTTACATCTATTACATTTGCACCACCTATAGCAAATTGATTAGGTGATACACTTCCAAATTTACTTAAATCTGTTTGTGTAGATTGTTGCTTATCGCTATATTTACCCTCAAGAACTTTTATATAATTTGTATCATTGCTTATCAACCAATCAAAGTCCACTTTCCAATTTCTATTATTTTTACCTTGTAAAAAATTGCTACTTTTAATATTTTCTAATGCTTGTTGAAAATCATTTATAAAATTTTGGTTTTCTTCAATTCTAGTTTTTATCTTAGATTTTCTTTTTGTAGTAATTCTGTTGATAGCTGATAAATTTAATTCATAAGCTAACTTATTCCAAAAATCTAAAATTTCTTTTTTATCTTTTTCTATAACTGACGGTTCTTTTGACGGTTCTAAATTGACGGTTCTTATAGCTAGTTCACTTTTGGAACTAGGGGCTAGTTCACTTTTGGAACTAGGGTAGTTCACTTTGTGAACTGTGGGGGCTAGTTCACTTTGTGAACTCTGGTCGCTTTTCTTCTTTTTAAGTGCTTGTTTAAATTTTGTATAATCAGCTACATTTACATCTAAAATATTTACAATATATTCGTTTGATGAATTGCTACCATTTTCTCTTTTTCTATGTTTTCGTTCAAGAACATTAAAATGTTCAAACGATTTTAGTATATAGCTAAGTGTAGACCTACCAATTTTGGTTTTTTTCATTATAGTATTCCAAGATGGAAAACAATAACCCTCATCACTTGCATTATCTGCTAAAGCGATAAGAATTAAAAGGTCATTACCTTTAAAATTTGTTTCCCAAGCTTGTGTTATAAGTTTTATGCTCATTTTTTATCTCCAGTTTGAACAATCAAACCCCAAATATGAACACTCTTTTATCTAAAGAGCAGGTAGAACTGGATAAAATACCTGCTCATATTTGGGGTCATTCTCATTATGTATCAGCTATAAGGTGCTAGGTCGCCAAACTTTCACACCTTATAGCCTTAATAAAACCATCTGTTGCAATGGCTCTATAAGGCTACTTTTTAGCTTGTTTTATCGCTGTATGTAAGACCAAATCTTTTAGTTCAGCATTTGCAGTTTCAGCTTCTTCAATCTCTTTTAATATTGCTGCTTTTTCTTCAGGTGTTATCACACCATCAGCTATAGCTTGTTTAACAACTCTAAAAACATCATTATTTTCTATACTTGCCATATCTACAAGTAGGTTTATATCACTTGTTTTAGCTTCATCTGTATGTTTTGGTATTACCATCAGTTCAAACTCACTAGATACAACTTCAAGTATTCTAAAGTCTTGTGTAAGCTTACAAATAGACATAATTCTATCTACACTTAAAGTCATTTGTGTATCTTTTGGGTTCAGTTGTCTATACAGTACACCAGTAGTAGTACCAAGTTCAGCAGCAACTACATCTATCTTACAATTATGCTTATCCATATAATCACTAACTACAAGATGTGCTACTTCATATACTTTTACATTTGGTAGTTCATCAGTATCAAAAATCTTATTTAACATATTTTACTCCTATAAAATTTCTTTAGTTTGTAGTTGTGCAACCACTATCTTTTTTTGTATCATTCTTTATGTAAGATTTAATATCGAGCCAAACATCAAATTTTATACGATGTTTAGAATGAAGCTCACAAATATTTTCATATTTGGGTCTTCTTTCACCTCTTAATATTAAATCAGCACCCGAGTTAGTATAAAAATTCAAAAGTGCCGTTTTGAGTTTTTTTCTTGTATATAACTTTTTCATAATGCAATAGTACAGTTTGTACTCTTAAAATAAACTTTAAGAAGTACCTTTTGTACTTTTGTATTTGATACAATATGTATTCAAAAGTACATTAAGGAGTATTTTGTGCCAATTAGTCAAGATGAATTACCAAATCTATTTTCAGCAAAGCTAAGATTTTTTATGAATAAAAAAAAGATTACAGCTGAAGCTATAGCTAATGTTCTTGATGTAAATAAATCAACAGTAACACACTGGGCTAATGGTAGAAGATTTCCAAAAGATTTACTTAAAATAAGTGAAATTGCTGATATTTTAGGTGTATCTTTTTTAGATTTACTACCTATAACACATAAAGAAAAAAAGACCATTGTTAAAAATGCACTTATAGATGAATTTGAAGAGTATGTTGATTATTTACCTACAAGTTTATTACCAGCAAACCTAAAAGCTGTATCACTTATAAACGGTTATGTTGGGGCTGGTAGTTTTGGTGTAAATGATGATATAGAAGTGATAGATAAAATCTATGTAGATATAAACACTATAGAAAAAGCATATAGGAACAAAGAACTAGAAGCCATAAGAGTAAGTGGTGATAGTATGAAACCGTATGTAAATGATGGTGATATAACTTTATATTGTAAGTTTAAAGATGGTCAAACAGCTACTGGTGATGGTAAATATATCATAAGCACTAGCCAAGGTGAACAAATCAAAAATATTAAATTTATGCTAAATGGAAACATTAGAATAATAAGCGAAAATCCATCATACCATACTAAAGATGGTTATGATGAAGAGATAGACAAAGAAAGCCAAGAATACCTTAATATAATAGGTAAAGTAGTTGGAAGAATTTTAAAGGGGTAATTATGAAAAAAACAGTTTTTGGGTTATTAGTAATAGGGTTATATTTTTTAGGTTGTTCAGGAAAAGCAACTTATGAAAACTATAAAGATACAACTATCAAAGAAGCTAAAGAGCTACCAGCTGGGTCTTTAAAGTTAATCGCTATTGATTATGTAAAAACCAATAATCTACCAGCTGATACAAATAATGATTTTTATAGTTGTTTAGGTGAAATGGTATATGCAAAAGCTGATAATTTAACTATTGGTAAAATGCTTGAATGGTGTAAAATTGATTACGACCAAGGAAAACTATCAGAACATTATAATACAGCTGATTTATTAAGTGATTTTAGTCCTTATGATGGTAGCCATAGAAAGTTAGAAAAGATTATTAAAAAGCAAGTATCCAATTATAGCCATCAAAAAACTACATATAGATTAGTATATCACGGTACACCAAGACCTTATATGTTAGTAAGAACAACTTTTAAAGCTACAAATCAATTTGGGGCTTTAGTTACTCTAACTATGAATGCTAAATTTGATGCAAAAACAAAAGAATTATTTGAATTAAAATAGATTAGGTGCTACTTGCACCAATCTATCTTATGACCACCACTATACTTTACAGCATAGCCACCTTTTAAAAGCTCACTAGATAAAGAAATATCATCGACATATACATCAGCTAATATCCTAAAATATTTACCTCTTTTCATATTCCTAAGTTCTATATGTTTTGCACCTCTTAAAAGTGATACAGTCTTTTTCTTAGCAGCTCGTGCTAATTTTATCTCTTCTTTACATTTTCCTCTTAGTTCAGGGGTATCAATCCCATTTATCCTTATACTCACTCTATAACCAATGATTTTAGGATAATCTTTGATATTAGCCCTAAATGTATCACCATCATAGATACTTGTAACTTCTTGAACTTCAGCAACACCATAGGTCTTATTGGATGAAGCACTAGATAAAACAGTTAATAAAACCATAAATAATATTTTTTTCAAAAACAATCCTTATTTTTATTTAGAAGATTATAGCATATTTTCCAAAAAGAGTACAACTTGTACTTTTATTTAGTAAACTTTAAGAATACATATTGTACTATTTTACTACAACAACATCTAAAAGGTTATAAAGATTTATAACTAGATAGATAAAAAGGAACTGGAAAATGGCACATATTAAAAGAACTAAATTTTGTTATGGTAGTAGTGTTTACATAGTATCATCACAAAAAGACAATAGATATACTGGTAAAAAGCAAGGTGGTAGAAAAGTTGTAACTGTAAAGATTGACCCTTTTAACGGTCAATGTTTGGCGGTGTAAAATGATAATCACTATAGCACATACAAAAGGTGGGGTTGGTAAATCTACCTTAGCTTGGCATATTATTTTTATGTACCTACTTATGGGTAAAAGAGTAAAAGTAATAGACCTAGATTTTCAACAAACTACATACTTTTTAAATCAAATAAGAGTATCTAGTGGACTTGATGGCATAGAAGTAGAACAGCCCCAAGATGTAGAAGAACTTATATCACTACTTGAAAACTATGATGAAGATATAGTTATAGTTGATATAGGTGGTTTTGATAACGATATAAACCGTACAGCTATATCTTATGCTGATAAAATCCTAGTACCAATATCAAATAGTGTTACTGAAGTTTTAGGATTTAAAACATTTGAAGCAATACTTGAAGATATAACTACAAAGCATTTAGATTATCCATTTGTAAATGTAGTTTTACCCCTATATGGTTTTGATGTAAAACTTGGTCAAAGTGTAGCTATAACTGTTATCTTTACAGTAGCTAGTATCGTAAGAGGTTATGGGGTTAGAAGATTATTTAACTACATTCATACAAAAAATTTAAACAAGGTAGGAAACTAAAAATGCAAATAGGATTTATAAGACAAGAAAGTATAAGTGTAAAAGATAAAGGTGAAGCTGAAAGTAAGGTTGTTAAGTGGATGGAGTGCCATTTTCGTATAGCTGGTATTAGACCATTTAGTGCAAAAATGACAATCAACAAGCGAAAAGAAAAGCCAAATCAACCGGACTATATCATATATCTAAGAGCAAATGTAAATAAAAAAGATAGTTTTAGAGATATAGCTATTGGTTCTTTATGGTTAGGTGAAAAGCTTATTGATGGTGTTATGAAAAAGTTTATGACTGGTTCACTTGAAGTAGCTTTTACAAAAGTAGCTATAGCTGTTTGGAAAGCTGAACCTAGATTTGATGGTGAAGTTATAAACTATCTTTATGATATTAAAACAATGGAAGACAAAAGAGATAATGACCAAGGTTATCAAGGTGGTTATCAAGAAGATTATACAAACCAAGCACCAGTATATGAACAACCACAACAGCAGCACAACCAACAACAAGCACCAATTCAAACAAATGTAGATGATGAAGATGAAATACCATTTTAGCGATGTTAAAGTTGGTGATACTTATGAAAATCAGTATCACCAACAAGTAAAAATAGCTGATAAAAATAATGATGATGTAGTTATAGAGTTCATAGGTGAAAACTATGTTGATATAGTAGATAAAGATGATTTTATAGAAAACTTTAGAGAGGTAAAAAATGGCTGAAAAAATAAGACCAAATTGGATAGACCCGGATGAATTTGAAATTCAATACAAAATGAAAAAAACAACTCAAGCACTTTATAGAAGTAAGAAAAAAATACCATTTGCTAAAATAGGTGGGTTTATTTATTATGATACTAATAAAATTGATTTATGGATTGAAGAACACTCTAATGAAGTGATGGTAAGTTAATATTATGGGTATTGCTAAAGATGTTCTTCAAAAAGAAAAAAACAAGATAGTAAGAAAACTGAAAAGATTAAAACACAAATCTAATATATCAGCACTTACAAGAGCCACTAGATGTTATCAAGGTGAAATGATGGCTTTTAAAAAGTATTTAGATACTAAAGAAGCCAAATATATGAAATGGGCTGAAGCCTGGAATAAAACAAAACAAAAATATATTAAAATAGGAAAAGACCAATCTAAAAATAATTGGTGGATAGATGAAATAGTATCACTTGAAAGTGATTTAAGTGATTTAGAAAATCAATTATTTTATTTAAAAAGGTAAATAATGCAAAAATATACTATACAATTTGAACCAAAACAAGATAAAAACAGTAACTATATATCACTAAAAATAAATGAACCAATCCAAACAGCTGAAGCCATTGGTGATACTATTGGTTTCTACAGAGAGTGTAACTGTTTAGAATTTGATTGTTTTATTGATGTAGAAGATATTGATATAAGAGATTTTATAAAAACATACTTCAAGGACTATAGAGCGGTACTTGGAATTATAAGAAAACTTACAGAATAATCACTTACTTACAATCCCATCTACAAGTTCACTAGCCATTTTACTACCTTTTAAATAATTCAAACTACTATAACGGTTTATAGTAGTTAAATCAGTATGACCTAAAGCCCCACTTTGATATATAGCTTCAATACCATTTTCACCCATTGCTGAAGTGATAACATTTCGTAAATAATGAAGTGTAAAATCAGCACCTAGCCGTTTTTTTAATCTAGCTGTAGTTTTTTCAATATTTACCATTCTAGTACCAGTAAGTTTAGAAGTATAGATATATTCTGTATCTCTTTTGAACTCAAGCAAAAGTTCTTTTATACTTGGTGGTAAAAATATCTGTTGTGTTTCACCTGGTTTAGTTTCTTGTAAGATGTAGTAGTTGTTATCAAAATCTACATCAGCCCATTTAAGCTTTAATATTTCGCTTTTTCTTCTACCTTGAAGTGCAAAAAGATACATTGACTTATAAAATGGGTCATTAGCAAATTCATCCATAATAGCCTTATATATTTCAAGTAGTTGTTCACTTGCATTTGTTACTATCTTCTTTGTTTTGGGTATCTTAACCTTTACACCATCTAAAGGGTTGTATTGTATCAATCTGTTAGCTATAGCTGCTTTAAATACTGGTGATAGTATCTCTAGTGTTTGCTTTACAGTTCTTGGTGCAAGACCTTTATCCACTTGGCTTTTTAAAACTTCTTTTATATGTAGCTGTCTTATAGCTATAATAGGTTTTATTCCTATAAGTGGACTTATATATCTTCTATAGTGTGATAATCTTGTTTTTTTCCAATTTGTATTATCGTGAAGTTCATAATGCTTTTCAAGAAATTTATCTAAATTGATTTTATCACTTAGAACCCCATCCCTTTTATCCATCTTTATTTTTATAAGTTCAGCTTCAGCTGTTGCTGTTTTATCTCGCTTACTCCAACCAACCTTAGAACTTAAATCAATAAGCCCACGGTATCTTTTTCTATTTTCCATAAAATTATAAAAGAAAATTGTGTAATTTTTATTAGCCCACAAATTCGCTTTAATTTTGTGTGGATAATCACTTGTATCAATAGCCATAAGTTCCAGTTCCTACTATATTTGTTGGGTGTTCACTTGGGTGTTCACTTTGTATCTAAAAGTATATACAAATATACATTTATTTAAAATTAGGTAACGGTGCTTTAGGCTTATTTAAGGTAGTTTCCATTACAATACATTTCAGAAAGCTTGGCTCATAACCGAGTGGTCCGGAGTTCGAGTC